>ENA-OSEO01000552-OSEO01000552.1-sediment-metagenome-genome-assembly--contig:-NODE-552-length-92541-cov-10.431617_pt1 | contig 92541 bp, 94 predicted proteins | sample MGYA00237883_ERZ534232 | MGnify/ENA metagenome assembly ERZ534232
GATGAAGAAGAGATACTTTCGAAAGCGAGAGTATGGCAGGAAAAAATAAAGTCTAAAGGTTAACCCGGATAATTCATAATCTTCTTTAAACTTTTCCTTTTGCCTCTCAAGCGTCTGGAGCATAATAGACATAGCTGCCGGGGATCAAGTAGACGGAAGGGGGGCCGGTACAACGACATGAGGCAGAGGGACGCCGATACCGATACCGATATGAACGTCTACATCGCTGGCCGGTACTGTGCCTGCCTGAAACAGGCTAAATACCCATAACAAAACAAATGAAATAAGACTTGCGGCAATTTTTCTCTTTATCTTGACCTCCTTATTTTCGGTCATCGATATTCATTTAATTGACGATTACTTTATGACCTGTAAGCTTAAGCCGCTTACATCTCCCTTCTTCCCTCGAGGGCTTTGCTGAGTGTCACTTCATCGGCGAATTCGATATCACCTCCGATTGGAAGCCCATATGCGATTCTCGTTACTTCAACGTGAAATGGTGTCAGGAGTTCCCTGATGTACTGTGCGGTCATCTCGCCCCTGGTATTGGGATTTGTTGCGATGATGACTTCTTTAATTTCATTCTTTTTGACTCTTTGAATAAGTTCGTCTATCTTGATCTTATCAGGTGTCAAACCGTCGATGGGAGAGAGCGCGCCGAGGAGTACATGGTAGACCCCGTGAAAACACCTCGTCCGCTCAATAACAATGATATTGCTCGGTTCTTCTACAACACAGAGCTTGCTTCTATCCCTTGAGTGACTCGTACATATATCGCATAACTCTGAATCTGTAATATTAAAGCACTCTTTACAGAACCGCGCCTTGTCTTTTGCATCGTCAATCGCACGGGAAATCCCTTTTGCCTCCTCATCGGACATTGAAAGGATAAAAAAAGCTAACCTCTGAGCAGTCTTACGGCCTATTCCAGGAAGCTTTGTCAGTTCTTCTATGAGGTTTTCTACGATATTTCTTTCCATGAAAAACCACTCCTTAATACAATAGCATACTATAATTCATATCAGGAATCATGCTATTCAAATAATCCGTCATTGGTCGGTTTGATAAACCCCGCTCTGTTCATAATGTAAAAGAGCCTGATCACAATTCTTTTTATTATTTATGATATGATTTCTATTATGCCTGAATTGAGACTAAACCTCATAACAAGGGAATGGGTTATTATCGCCACTGAACGGGCAAAAAAGCCGGAATACTTCATACAACGAGGAAACAAGAAGATCTCTCCGGCTTTTCTTGAAACCTGCCCATTCTGTCCGGGCAATGAGTCTAAAACACCTGGTGAGATCATGAGAATACCGCGTGACGGAAGCTGGCTGGTGAGAGTAATCCCTAATAAATTTGCAGCACTTTCTTCGGAAGGCCAGAGGGTCAGATCAAATAATGGGCTGAAACATCTCGTATCAGGTGTAGGGAAGCATGAGGTAATCATAGAGTCCCCGTCGCACAATATCCCCACTGCGCTTCTCCCTGTCGAACATATCACTGAGATACTTAAGACATACAAGGAAAGACTTATCGACGTTTACCGCATTCCGTTTGTCAATCATGTCATCATATTCAAAAACCAGGGCGAAGCATCAGGCACATCTATTATTCATCCGCATTCCCAGCTCGTCGGGACTCCCGTGACACCCTTTCAGGCTCGGGACAGGATATCAGAGGCACGAAGATACTTTGACCATACGGGAGAATGTATGATGTGCTCATCTTTGAGGGATGAACGTACAGACGGAAGGAGGATCATACTCGATACAGAACACTTTACTACCTTTATCCCATACGCCGCATTATCTCCGTTTCATACCTGGATTTTTCCAAAAAGGCATCATGCTACTTTCGGAGATATTAACGATGTGGAATTGATTGATCTCGCACATCATCTCAAGACGGTGTTGTCCAAATTGTATTACGGTCTTGAAAACCCTGATTTTAATTACGTCATCCGCTCAGAAAGCATCAAAGAATGCGAATGTGACTACTTTCACTGGTACCTTGGGATAGTACCCCGCGTGTCGCGGTCATCCGGCTTTGAGCTCGGCTCAGGCATGTACACAAACCCGTCAATTCCTGAAGAAATTGCCGCGTTCCTCAGAAACGTTAAGGTTAAATAGCACAGACACATTAACCTGAGGCGCACTTTATATTTTCAAGGAATCACGAGTGAATCAAGGATACCAAAGACTGCATGTACAACCTGTGAATCCTGCGGAAGATTAAATACTGGTTCCCCTTTTATATCAAGTTGCACTAATGCTTCATCATGAGGAACGAGACCGGCAACAGAAAGACCTGATTGCTCAGCCTGTTTTTTTAAATCCTCCCCTTCGGGTCCGGCTATTCGATTGATAATCAATACTCTCTGAGCAACTTCAAGATTGAGCTCATCTACAAGTCCATTGATCCTTTTCGCTGTTTGTATGCCCCTCAGAGCAGGGTCACTGATTATCAAAAGCACGTCAACCTTGTGTGTTGTTCTCCTGCTTAAATGTTCCATGCCGGCTTCGTTATCGATAACAACATACGGGTATGTCTCGGAGAGTTTATCCGTATATTTTCTTATTATATTGTTTGCGGCACAGTAGCATCCCGGGCCTTCCGGCCTTCCCATGACAATGAGGTCAAAACCTTTCGATTCGATAATTGACTGCTGAACTTGATAATCGAAAAGTTGTTCCATGGACATGCCTCCGGGACGATCTGCACCGCTTCTTATTGTCTGTAGCGACTCCTCCCGCAACGAGCCGATCGTTGCATGGACGTCAACCCCGAGTACTTCGTTCAGGCAATTGTTCGAATCTGCGTCCACTGCCAAGACCGGTTTCTTCTTTCTCTCGATAATATAACGAATTGTCAAACCGGCAATTGTAGTCTTTCCCGTCCCCCCTTTACCTGCCAATGCAATCACAAATGCCATAAATTATTATACATTAGTTGAAATTTTTCATATAATGACAGACAATATAAATATGATTGTGATTCTTGGTATATACACCTGAAATGGTTGAAAAATAAATATTATGAAACATTTCTTATTTCTTAAAGTTTTCAATATATTACGCATGTTTTTACCTGCCTTTTTCGTATTATTGCTCTTGTCTCCTACCACAAATATCTCCGGGACTAACAATCCAGCACGTATCTATGTTGGTTCAGATGCATGCAAAACATGCCATGATAAGGAATACACAAGCTTTGTAAAGTATGCAAAGAAGAGCAGGTCATATGAAAGCATCGAGAGAGTTAAAAGAAGTCTGACTGACGAGGAAATCAAAGGATGCTATTTTTGTCATACGACGGGATACGGCAAGCCAGGTGGGTTTGTAAGCATCGAAAAAACACCCCATCTGAAGAATGCAGGTTGTGAAGTATGTCACGGCCCAGGGGGGATCCATATAAGAACGAGTGCCCCCTCTGATATCAAACGGCGCTTGACAATGGAAGACTGCGAGGACTGTCATACCTCGGAGAGAGTGAAGGCATTCCGTTATAAGCCCCTGATTCACGGAGGTGCCCACTAAATGCTGCCGTTCATAATGAAAATAAAGATTCTTTCATCTCATAACAGTCTCTTTTCAACCTTTTTTGAAACTCATAATAATGGAGCTGAAGGTACATGCTTAATTTCATAAAGAAGCGGCTGGCAAACAAGATCCTCCTTGCTCTCGTTCTGACCATTGCTGTGATCATGATCAATGAGATCACTTTCCGGATGTATTTTGGAACAAAAGACAGAATGGAACTCCTGATCATTGCTGCCGAGGAACTAGCTGCTTCAACATATGCAGGCATAAAGTACCCTATGTCTGTAGGAGACGCAGAGGCTATCAAGAAGCAATTGGCAAGCATCAGGGAAATAACAAAAGATGTAGAAGTAATAATCTGTGATTTCAACCAGGAAATTATCTATTCAAGCCATGAGGAAAAGGTACATACAAAAGTTCCCGATTCCATTCGAAATAAAAATGCACTGAATGCTTTAGATGATATCCTCAAGACAGGTATCGGAACAGGACCTTTTGAGGATCGGGTCGGTAATGAAAAACTTCTTGTGCTCTTCCAGCCCATCCTGAACGAAGAAGACTGCTACCACTGTCATGGCTCCTCCAGAAAGGTTCTCGGGAGTATGATCGTAAAAATAAGTGAAGATCCTGTTTACAAAACCGTCACAGCCCAGAGAAACAGGACACTGATATTACTCGCTTTTACCCTCCCCTTGGCCATATTATTGACTAACCTTATTGTCAATAAATTTGTAAGACGCCCTGTAGAAAATTTAGCCGAAAAGGCAAAAAGGTTTGCTGAGGGAGATACATCTGTTGTTGCGGACGTAAAAACAGAAGACGAGATCGGGGTCCTCGCCAATACGTTCAATTATATGGTAGGAAGGGTAACATTTACGAGTAAAAAATTAGAGGAAGAAGTAACGAGAAAAACATCTCTATTAAATGAGAGAACACGCCTCTTGTCACTTTTGGAAAACGCAAACAGGGAGCTGAGAGCATTAGATAAAATGAAATCAACCTTCCTTGCAAATATGTCCCATGAACTGAGAACCCCTATGAATGCGATCATAGGCTATACTGACCTCCTGATAGACAAAGTTGACGGGCCTATCAATGAGGAACAGGAAAAAAGCCTGAATAAAGTCGCGAACAATGCCAGACACCTGATGCAGCTGATCAATGATGTCCTCGATATATCAAAGATAGAATCAGGGAAAATGAAACTGTCTCCAAAGGAAATTGATCTCAAATGGATTATTGATTCTGTTACGCCAACGTTTGAGCCGTTGATGAAAAAGAAAGGCATTACACTTACGATAAATATTGCTGAGGGTTTACCCTTGTTATACGGTGACGAGGACAAAGTCAAGCAGATTTTGATAAACCTTTTATCAAATGCCGTTAAATTTACAAATACCGGGGGTATTACGATCACGGCGAAACTCTCAGAGAGGGGCGTCAAACCTGGCGAACCTCCTGTTTTTGCAGAGATATGTGTTAAAGACACAGGAATAGGCATAAAAGAAGATGACATTCATAAGATTTTTGACAAGTTCGTCCAGGTTGACCTCACAACTGTCCGCCAGTATGAGGGAACCGGCCTTGGCCTCAGTATTGCGAGAGGTTTAGTAGCGCTTCATAAAGGTATGATCTGGGTAACAAGCAAGTACGGCGAAGGGAGCACATTCTGCTTTACGCTCCCTTTACATAAAGAACTTCTCGAAAAGCCTGCAGAGCCTGTTGTAGAGATAAGAATGGCAGAAGGTCTTGCGGAATATTTCGGAACACCTGTCGAAACATTTCTGAAAGATCCTGAATATGCGGGAAAACCTATACGATGCTGGGAATATGTAAAATGCGGACAACCGAGCTGCCCGGCATACGGAAGTAAAGAGAGTAAATGCTGGCTCATACTCGGGACGCATTGTGCCGGCATGAAAATAGCTGCCTATCCTGAGAAAGTGGACTTCTGTAAAGGCTGCGATCTTATCAAGCACCTCGTAATAGACCAGGAAGAAAAACTGACTGATTCCGAATTAATCAAAATTTGCGAGAGACCACCGGAGGGAGCCAAAAAGAAGACGATTTTAGCCATAGATGATAATCCGGAGGCAATTGATCTTATAAGGAAATATCTGGGAGAAGAATATAATGTCATTGGTCTTCTGAGCAGCGAAGGAGTTGTAGAAAAAGCTCAGGAGGTTAAGCCGCTTGCTATAACACTGGACATTATGATGCCCAGGAAAGATGGTTGGCAGGTATTAAGAGAGTTGAAAGAAACCCCGGTTGTTCAGGATATCCCGGTCATTATCCTCTCAATCGTCGATGACCAGAAAAGGGGGTTCAGCCTCGGTGCCGCGGAATATCTCGTGAAGCCGATAGACAAAGAGGTTTTCTTAAGGAAACTGAAAAACCTTGAAAAGTTGAAGAAGATAAAACGGGTATTAGTAGTAGACAGCGACACTGAAACAGTGAGAATGATCGGGAATGTCCTTAAAGAAGCAGGTTATCAGGTAAATATGACATATAACAGTAAGGATGCTATACACTCTATCGAGGATATCAGACCCGACCTTATTATTTTAAACCCAACAGCGCCCGAAGTGGGGTTAGACGTGGTTGAGCACTTAAAGACCGAGGACCATTTCAAGGATATTCCTCTGGTGATTGTTACAAACAAAGACTTGACAGAAAAGGAGATAGACGATTTAAACGGCAGGATTCAAGGGATACTGAACAAAGGAATCCTTACCAAGGAAGACCTGTTACATGAACTGAAAAATACTATTAATGGTGTCAATAAATAGGTGAATGAAGTATTATTTAAAATCCCATCATACTTGTCCAAAATATATCTTAAAAGGGGGCCGGATACCTCATAAACACACTGAATCGAACAGGATAATTAATATGGCATACCGCATTTTGTTATCAGAAGTTTTCCTGATTACGCTCATAGAGCGTCAGATGGAAGCAGTATGGTTTCTTTATAAGGTGTCGTCATTGTGTTTATTAAGCATCCGGCCCCCTTTTCCGCAGGTTATTTTTGACAGCAATGAAATCCCGTAGGATTTTCTTGAGAAAACTGTATAATACTCTTTAACGGAATATAACTATGGAAGAAATAAAAAAACCTCTGATAAAGATATTAATTGTAGAAGACAATCAGGACAGCCGTGAATTAGTAGTGAAAGTTTTAAAAAATAAGGGCTACCAGATGATTGAGGCATTAGATGGCGAAGAGGCATTAGAGAAGACAGCAAGCGATAAACCGAATATTATCCTTATGGATATCTCGATTCCCAAATTAGATGGCTACGAGGTCGCAAAACGACTGAAAGATCAGGAAGAATTCAAGCACATCCCTATTATTGCGCTTACCGCTCATGCAATGAAGGGAGACCGGGAAAAATTTATATCGATAGGTTTTGAGGGATATATTTCAAAACCCATAAATATTCACGAATTACCAGATCAGATTCGTGCCTACCTTAAAGGAAAGCGGGAAAGCATCTTGGATGGCAAAGAAGAGTAAAATTCTCATTGTTGATGATGCTGTAGACACCGTTGAACTTCTCAGAAAAAGATTTCAAGCCGAAGGCTACGAAACAGCTGAAGCATACAATGGCGAAGAAGGACTTCAAAAGGTACCTGAATTCAACCCTGACTTAATTGTTCTTGACATAATGATGCCGAAAATTGACGGGTACGAGGTATGTCAAAGACTCAAGGCAGATGAAAAGACCAGATATATCCCTGTTCTCATGCTTACTGCAAAGGGCGAGATAGAAGATAAGATCAAAGGACTCGATATCGGGGCTGATGACTACCTGTCGAAGCCGTTTGACTATAAGGAACTTTCTGCCCGGGCACGCTCATTACTGTCCAGCAAAGCTGCACATGAAAAAAAGGTAGAGGTGGAAAAATCAGGTGCTCTCGAACAGATGATGGACCAGGTTGCCCACGAAATAAGGAATCCCCTCACTGCAATCGGCGGGTTTGCACGAAAAGTCTACGGGAAACTTCCTGAAGGTGATCCTAACAGGAAATACATGGAAATGATCCTTGAAGATGTGACCGTGCTCGAAAACATGATAAAGCAGCTCATAGAGTTGAAATCGATGTCTATCTCATATAAAGAACCTGCAAATATCAATGAGATCATATCAGATTCATTAAACGTTTTTGAATATGAAATCAAACAGAAAGATATACATATCGATTCGGAACTCGTCAATGATCCTCCTCTTGTTTCCGTAGATAAAAAACTATTCAAGAGAGCACTCTGCAACCTGATAAAAAATGCAATCGAAGCAATGCAGTCCGGAACGAAAATCCTTAAGATTACAAGCAGAATCAGCGGGGATCATTTCATCATCCTCGTATCAGATACCGGGCATGGAATTCCTGAGGAAAACATCAAAAATATTTTTGACCCGTTAGTAACATCAAAGGTATATGGCCCGGGGCTGGGATTAACCTTGGCACAAAAAATAATCCAGGATCATGGCGGAAAAATCGACGTAAAAAGTGAACCTGAAAAAGGTACAACTTTTACCATAACAATGCCTTTACAGGAAAGCTGAATTATTTCCCAAGAGCCTTCAGGGTCCTCAGGCGTGCAATCTCCTCCTGATAACCATATATATGAGCACCCGCGCTGTATGCATACAGGGGCCCGTTTTTGAGTTGTGTTTCAGAAGCGATAAATTGCTTGAGCATTTCTATCCCACCAAGGTTCGTTGGAAACCCTGCCCAGAGATCCCATGACCGAAAATACGCACTGACTGTCAGCACCAAGTCACTACCTGTCGGGATAACCTTAAAATCCAGTATTCTGAGGCATGGGGGGTCAAGTTTTCCATCCTTGCCAAAGCATAAATCAAGGTCATGTGGTGTAGCAATCTCTATAACAGCCTGATTTGTCATAGGTGTTTCTTTCAGCATATCCATGACACGCTCGAATTGTGATCCACCGAGCGGCATACTGCTGTGAATCCTGCTTGCATATGTATATGTTTCGTTTTCAGACAGTTCAGGGTTCATAAGGTATTTAACAAAATATTCCTCAATATACTCACTTGTCGTGGGAGCAGGTATCCCCATCCCCGGTGGTATCGTCGGGACCATATCGTAGTACGGGTGTTCGATATACACCGCAATGCCGGGATACTGTAAACGATATTGTTCTCCCTCAAAAGAGCCTTTTTGAATCCTCTGTTCGTATGCGTTATCGAATAAATTATAAATGAGCTGGAACCAGGCGTCGGATATCGTTTTAGCCTTTAAGAAAAAAGGAATCATAATGTTCCCCCTGTTTATAGTTTGTTTTATTTTTATAGTGTATCATGTAAATCGTTGCCATTGAAAGAGTACACTTCTGTACTGTCACATATAACCCGAAATCCGGCGATAAGAAATGTCATTGCGAGTAAAGTTGCGAGGAGAAGCCGGAGCAAACCCGGAGCGAGACCGCAGGGATTCTTAATGCAAGGTCTTTTTTATTATTCCTGTTCGCTCGCTCACCCCAAACATGACTGAGGGGGTTACGCTCGCTATACATTTGATATTGATATGCTTTGTTATGGTAAACTGTATATAAACCTTAACGTTGCATAAAAAAATTAAAAATCGTCATTGCCCGACTTGCTTGCCCGCCATCCTTTTGGAGGGATCGGGCAATCCAGAGTTAGGTTCCGGATCAGGAGCCTGCCCCGTACTTGTTACGGGGGTCAAGCCGGATAATGACAAGAAGGATTTCACTTTAAGTGAATTCCTTGCTCGTTACTAAAAACCCTATGCAACGTCTGAATTTTCAACATTCTTTGCTGATTCAGATTCATTATTTATGCAACTGACAGGTAAATCCACAAGGGGCGTTTATATATTATGGACAGAACAATTAAAAAGGTATTAGTTGCCAACCGGGGAGTTACTGCTGTCAGGATCATGCATACCTGCAGGGATCTGAAAATTCCAACTGCTGCAGTATACAGCACACCGGATCGTCTTGCACATCATGTGTTCATGGCAGATACTGCTGTGCATATCGGTGAAGCACCTCCGGCTGAATCATACCTCAATATGGAGAAAATGATTCAAGCCGCTGATCAGAGCAAAGCTAATGCAATTCATCCCGGGTGGGGCTTTCTTGCTGAAAATCCACATTTCGCTCAAATGGTTATTGACGCAGGACTCATATGGATCGGTCCGCAACCTGAAGTCATTAAAGCGTTAGGAGACAAAATCGAGGCTAAAGAACTCGCTCAAAAAGCTAATGTACCAACAATACCCGGCATCATTGATGTTAAGAGTCTTGATGAGATCAAGAAATGGATGAAAAACAAAAAGGTACGTTTTCCGATCATGATAAAAGCAGTTGCCGGAGGCGGCGGCAAAGGCCTCGTAAAGGTCGAGAATGATGCAGATTTGATACATTCATTTGCCCAGGCCCGCTCAGAAGCACTCAAGGCATTTGGCGATGACAGGGTACTCGTTGAAAAGTACATAGAGCGTGGCAGGCACATAGAAGTTCAGGTCGTTGCTGATATGCATGGCAATGTCTTCCATCTCTACGAAAGGGAATGTACGATTCAAAGGCGTAACCAGAAGATTGTTGAAGAGGCACCTTCGCCCAGTATCAATGATGACCTTCGGAAGGAGATATGCTTTACCGCGACACGTCTCATGCGAGAGATCGGTTATACATCAGCCGGAACCGTCGAGTTCCTTTTCGACTCTTCGACTAAGAAATTCTATTTTTTGGAGGTCAATACCCGTCTTCAGGTAGAACATGGAACTACCGAGCTGATTACAGGACTCGACATCGTCGGCATTATGATTGACATTGCAATGGGCAAAAAACTACCTTTTAAACAGGCAGATGTAGTCCCGAACAGGTGGTCGTTAGAGGTTCGTCTCAATGCCGAGGATCCTAAGACCTTCAGCCCGTCATTTGGTACGATTACACGTCTTCAAGTCCCCCAGGGCCCGGCTGTTAGAGTGGCAAGCGGTGTCTATGAAGGTGCTGACATTCCACCTTACTATGATTCACTCTTTATGCTCATAATGACCGCCGGTTCTGACAGGGAAGATGCAATAAGGGTTATGGACCGTACCTTGAGCAGGAACCTCAGGGTCGAAGGTATCAAGACCCTGGCTCCGTTGCTTCTATCGATCATCAGACACCCTGCATTTCAGGCAGGAGAATTTTCTACCCGCTTCATTGACGATCACATGGATGAACTGATTTCGATGTTCAAAGAAAAAAACAGTGAGGATGAAGTCTTGAAGATTGCACGATATGTTGCGGAGATTTCAGCACTGGGGCCTCAGCAATGGATGTAAAACCGGAAAAACAACAATATATCTTTGTAAGACCCGGCATGTCAGCAAAAGAGATAGTCCGGACTGTACGGAAACTGAAAGGCGTATGTTTTACCTCTGTCGGAATGCGTGATGCGGGGCAGTCAGACTACAAGAACCGCCACCGCATATATGACCTTGCTACTTTAGCCCCTTATTACAACAAAATGGGTCTTTTCAGTGCCGAGTGTCATGGAGGAGCACGGTGGCATGTAGGTGTTATGAACAGAAGAGAAAGTCCTTTTGAAGAAACGAATATCCTCAGAGAACTCATGCCGGATGTTTTATTGCAGACCCTCGTACGCGAGACAAATCTCTGGGGGTATAGACCGTATCCGAAGAATGTCATCGAGTATGTTGTCTCAAGTGTTGATATTGATGTTTGGAGATGTTTTTCTTTTCTCAATGATGTACGAAACATGCGTGCAGTTGCAGAGGTAGTCATGAAAAGAGGCAAACTCTTTGAGCCTTCTATTTCTTTTACCGTGGCAGACTGGGCAACAGATGATTATTACTTGGGTGTTGTCAATGAGATTGTCGCTCTCTGTTCAGGGATTGACGAGATAATACTGTGTATTAAGGACATGGCAGGCGTTGGAAATATTCAGAGGGTTAGCGGTCTGATTAATGCCATAAAGCAGAAATATCCTGAATTGGTAATACAATATCACAGGCACATTACTGACGGGCTTGCGGTACCTGCTCTGCTCGCTGCGGCAAAGGCCGGAGCGAAGATCTTTGATGCAGAAGAAGACTCACTCGTGCGTTTTTACGGCCATCCGCCCATACTGAGTATCCAGGCTTATTTTGAAGAATCAGGTATCCCTGTCAATCTGAACAGGCAAGAAACAGAACGCGCTGTTCTGAAAGTCCGTGAATGGATAGGCCAATATGATTGGGCTGAGTCGCCGTTTAAAGGATATGACCATACCGTAACCTTCCACAAAATGCCCGGTGGTGCTTTCCCGAGTTCATTTGAGCAGGCAGATAAAGGGGGATTTCTCAATTACATGCCGGCTATTTTAAAGGTGATGTCCCTCTACAACAGGATCATCCATTACTTTGATGTAACCCCCGGTTCGCAGATTACGTGGGTTACCTGTAGTGGAATCGTAAACAAATACGCAAAAAAGAAAGGCGAAACAGGGGTTCGTCATCTTATCCGACTTCTTAGTAAATTTATCGATGAAAAATCTCTGGATTTTGAATCTATGCAAAAAGATGAACAGGAAGAACTTCTCAAACTTTTCAGCAGTGCACCGGGGGATTTCAGGAATCTCCTCATCGGACATTATGGGAAGCTCCCCATGGGATGGCCTCCGGAATGGGTATATAAAAGTACATTCGGAGATGAATGGGAAAAGAAAATCAGCGAAAGAAAAGATCTCTCTCCTCTGGATTCACTCGATAATGACGATTTGGACAGGTTAAGACAAGACCTCACTGCAGGCATCGGCAGAGAACCTCTTGAAGAGGAATTCATACTCTATCTGATGCACCCGAAGGATGCCTTAAGCATGATTGATTTCAGGGAAAAATACGGAGAAGCTCCGCTCGTTTTACCGACAAATGTCTGGAGATATGGGCTGAAGAATCCCGGTGACAAGGTTGAGTTTGAACACTGGGGTAAACCTTACTGCATTGAACTCGTTTCTGTAGGTGCTGAACATGACGGCTTAATACATGTTGTAATGCGTGTGAATAACAAGACAAGGGTCTATACTGTCGAGACTCCTCGGGCGAAAAAGACTGAGATAAGAATGGCAAAGGGACCGGGAGACATCGCAGCACAAATAAGCGGAAATGTATGGAGAATCGGTAATCCTGAAAGAGGCACCTTAAAGGTTGGCGATATCGTCCATAAAGGAGAGGAGATAGCAAATCTTGAGGCGATGAAAATGGAAAACGCCATTATTGCTCCTTTTGATGGTCAAATTTTAGAGGTTTGCGTAAAATTAAATGATGCAGTTGTCGAAGGCCAGCTTCTCTTTGTCCTCGAAAAGCAAAATATTTAATATTTACTTTCGTCGTATCAGCACTACAATAATTCATATTGAAAAAATCAAGATATACTATTGCTGCGTCTTTACATACATATAGGAAAAAAGATGTAACTCAAGTTATAATTCACCAAAACGTATAGTTACTCATAAACATGTACTGGCATCAAAAAACCATAGACGATACTTTACGTGAATTAACGTCAACTCAAGCGGGGCTTTCAGACGAAGAATCCCGGGAACGCCTTAAGAAGTACGGATTAAACGTCTTAAAAGAAACGAAGAAAAAGACCCATTTTATGATGTTCCTTGATCAATTCAAGGACTTCATGATTCTCGTCCTCATAGCTGCTGCTGTCATATCAGGCGTCATCGGTGAACTTTCTGATACCATCGCCATTGTGGTCATTGTCGTCCTTAATGCCATTATCGGGTTCGTGCAGGAATACAGGGCAGAGAAGGCCATGGCTGCATTAAAAAGTATGGCAGCTCCTACTGCAACCGTATTAAGAAGCGGTAAACATGCAGATATCCCTGCCGCTGAAATCGTTCCTGGAGATATCGTGATCCTTGAAGCCGGCAGAATTGTCCCTGCGGATATAAGACTTATTGAGGTTGCTCAATTAAAGATCGACGAAGCAGCCCTTACCGGAGAATCTGTTCCGGTAGAAAAACATACGAAGGTTCTCCCGGATGAGAATATATCTATCGGCGACAAAAGAAATATAGCATATAAGGGTACCACCATCACATATGGTAGAGGCACCGGGATTGTCATTGCAACCGGGATGGATACGGAACTCGGTACTATTGCAACAATGCTCCAGGAAGAAGAAGAGGTAAAGACACCCCTTCAAAAAAGGCTGGCACGATTCGGTAAAAAACTTGCTATTGCAATTCTTTTAATCTGTGTCGTCATTTTTATTTTCGGCCTTCTCAGGGGTGAACCTCCCTTGCTCATGCTCCTGACAGCGATATCCCTTGCAGTCGCTGCAATACCAGAGGCCCTCCCTGCGGTTGTAACGATTTCCCTTGCTATCGGTGCAAAAAAAATGGTGCGACAAAATGCACTGATACGTAAATTGCCTGCGGTAGAAACCCTCGGATCGGTCACGTATATCTGTTCTGATAAAACAGGTACGCTCACGCTCAACCAGATGACAGTTGACGAGATTTGCCTTGACGATAAAATAGTCAAGGGGAGAGAGATTCCGAACTACCTGTCACAGCATGCCCGACATTCGACTTTTGTACGTGCGCTGGCTCTCAGTAATGATGCTAATGAAGACAAAGATGGAAAAATCATCGGTGACCCGACAGAAATAGCCCTCTACCTTGTTGCAAAAGACTCCGGTTTTAAAAAGGATGTTCTAACACGGGATTACCCGAGGATTGCCGAGATCCCTTTTGATTCAGAGAGAAAATGCATGACGACACTCCATAAAAAACAGGATGGAGGGATTATCTCTTTTACAAAAGGCGCTGCCGAGGTTCTTTTGACAAATTCTATAAATATAATAAAACATGATAATCTCGCAGAGATAGATGCACATGATATTATGGCAAAGAGTGAGCAAATGTCTGCTGATGGACTCAGGGTGCTTGCATTTGCATTCAGGCACTGGGATGCCCTCCCATCTGATATAACACCGGAAAAGATAGAAACAGGCATGACGTTCTTAGGATTGGTCGGTCTCCTGGACCCGCCTCGTGAAGAAGCCAAAGATGCTGTTGCCCTTTGCAAAACCGCCGGCATAAAACCCGTCATGATTACAGGTGACCATCCACTGACTGCAAAAAACATAGCACAACGACTCGGAATCCTCGACCATGATTCCCAGGCAATTATCACAGGTGAACGGCTTGCTGAGCTTTCACTGGAGTCCTTTGAAGAAACTGTTGAAAACATTAAGGTCTATGCACGGGTCGCACCCGAACAGAAACTGAAGATCATCAAAGCGCTTCAGGATAAAGGACAATTTGTTGCTATGACTGGCGACGGCGTCAATGACGCACCTGCTCTCAAGAGGGCAGATATTGGTGTTGCTATGGGGATAACAGGTACTGATGTTGCAAAAGAAGCATGTCATATGGTCTTACTCGATGATAACTTTGCAACAATCGTGAGGGCTGTAAAAGAAGGAAGGCGGATATTTGACAACATCAGAAAATTCATACGGTATACGATGACAAGCAATGCCGGCGAGATATGGACAATTTTCCTGGCTCCCTTGCTTGGTCTGCCGGTACCTCTCCTGCCTATTCATATCCTGTGGATTAATCTTGTAACTGATGGCCTTCCGGGACTCGCACTCGCAGCTGAACCTGCTGAAAAAAATATTATGGAAAGGCCTCCCAGACACCCTCAGGAAAACATCTTTACGGGCATGTGGTCACAGATCATATGGGTCGGCCTCCTTATGGGAGGTGTTTCAATCTTCTCGCAAGCATGGGCAATAAAATCGGGGAACCCGAACTGGCAGACTATTATATTCACTGTTTTGTGTCTCAGTCAGATGGGAAACGTCCTTGCCCTTCGATCTGAGAAAGAATCAGTGTTTTCCCAGGGTTTATTTTCCAACAAACCGCTCTTCGGGGCATTTATGCTTACGCTCCTCCTCCAGATGGCGACGGTCTACGTCCCCTTCCTCAACCCGATATTCAAGACAAAACCCCTGAGTCTCAATGAACTCCTTTTCACGTTAGGATTGTCATCTGTAGTCTTTTTCGCTGTTGAATTTGAGAAATGGGTAAAAAGAAAGAAGGTTAAAGTTTTGCTATAATGCTATGTATTACATATTTGGGTCTTCGTGGCAGTGAGTGGGTAAAATTTCCCTAAAAATGTATACTTGTTGATAGTCCCCCCCCTTTCGCCTCAGCGAATCCGCCTGAGTGCGAAGAAAAACGGGGTGAAGGGGGATCTATAATGGTATTCTTTTAATTTTCTCTGTTTAATCAGGAGAGTCATAAGTATATTGTATATGAGAAAACCAGACAAGAAAAAATCATCAAAAATAAAAAAAACAAACGTGCTTATTGTTGGAGCAGGAAAAGGCGGAACTCTCCTTATCGATCTTTTACACAAAAGTACTACAGTGAAAATAGCAGGCGTTGTTGATAAAAAACCTGATTCCCCCGGGATGAAGTTAGCCAAGCATCTTAGGATCCCATCTTCTACACATTATAACGAATTCCTGAAAAAGAAAAATTTAAATCAAATCATAAACGTAACCGGCAGCACGAGAGTTCAAAATGAACTGCTAAAATGTAAGCCGCCACGTGTTGAGGTTATCGGCGGTCAAAGTGCGAAACTCATCTGGGAACTTGTTGAGGAGCGCAAACATGTAGAAAGAATCCTTCAAAAGAGTGAAGAACAATTCCGTTTGGCGTTCGAAAACGCAAAAGACGCTATCTTCTGGGCAAATACGAAAACAGGAATTATTGTCAATTGCAATAAGGCATCTGAGGCATTATTAGAGAAAAAAAGAGACGAGATTATCGGACACCATCAAGCAGAACTTCATCCCCGGGAACATAAGAAACAATCTTCTAACCCTTTCAAAAAACATGTCACAGAAAATGTCCCCTTAGATTTAGAAGGAGAAGTCATTACCAAATCAGGAAAAATCAAACCTGTCATCATAACTCCTTCTATTACAGTCGTTGGTGGAGAACATATTATTCAGGGCATATTCCATGATATCAGTAACCGTAAAATCGCAGAGGAGAAAATACGAAAGTCAGAAGAAAAATACCGTGATTTATATGATAATGCGCCTGATATGTACCATACCCTGGATAAAAACGGAATTATCATAGACTGTAACGAAACAGAGGCACGGATGCTCGGGTATAACAAAAACGAAATTATCGGGAGGCCGGTTACTCATTTCTTTACAAAGGAATCTCAGGAATTCTTTCAGAAAGATTTTCCGAGGCTGAATAGGGAAAAGAGACTCCTTAACCTGGAGCGGGAATATATCCGGAAAGACGGCTCGACATTTCCAGCCATGTTGAATGTATTTTCCGAATATGATGAATATGGGAACTTTTTCAAGGCAAAGACAATTTCAAGAGATATAACTGTTCTAAAGTTTGCTGAGAGAGCCCTTAGGGAATCGGAACAGAAATTCCGTAATCTCATAGACAATGCACTCGTAGGAATCTTTCAAACAAACATCGACGGAGATATTTTTTATGTAAATGAAGCCACATCAAGGATGCTTGAATATCCATCATCTGAAGCAATGATGACAGAGAGTGTCCTCACGATGTACAAACATCCGGGGGATAGAGACGTACTGATAAAAAATCTCCTTAGGGACTATAAGGTCAACAATTTTGAATTTGACCTGATCACAAAGACAGGTAAAGTAAAGACTGTCCTCCTCAGTGCAACGCTGAGCAATAACATCATATCCGGAATGATCATGGACATCACTGAGCACAAAAGGGCTGAGGAAAAGATTACCTTTTTGGCACAAGTATTAAATACTTCCCCGTTATCCGTCATCGCAACTGATGAGCGCGGGAAAATTATTTACGTCAACCCTGTTACCGAAAAGCTCTACGGTTATAAAGATTATGAATTGCTGGGAAAGTCTCCAATTATACTGAATGAAGACTCTTATACAGTAAGCATTCAAAAAACCATACTTAAAACAGTAAGACAAAATAAAGTCTGGACAGGAGAGCTTCTGAACAGAAAGAAAGACGGTGAACTCTTTTATATAAAAGAAACGATCTATCAATTGACCGATGAAAAAGGGAATTTCATAGCTTTTGTTGGTTTTGCAGAAGACATAACCGATCGTAAGAAACTTGAGGAACAGCTCCTCCAGGCTCAAAAGATGGAGGCTGTCGGTCAGCTTGCAGGTGGCATTGCCCATGACTTTAACAATATTCTTACCGCAATCATAGGTTACGGAAATCTTTTAAAAACAGAGCTGCGTCCGGATGACCCTTTGGCAATGTATATCCAACGAATTCTCACCTCAGCACAACGAGCTGCCAACCTCACCAGGAGCCTCCTGACGTTCAGCAGAACACAGATAATACACGCGATTCCCTGTAATCTGAATGATATTATCAGGGGGATGTCCGAACTTCTGTCAAGGCTTATTGGAGAGTCTATAGAGCTTTCTACCTCGCTTACTCAGGAAGACCTTAGAATACTCGCAGACAGATCTCAGATTGAGCTGGTCTTGATAAATCTTGCCACAAATGCAATGGATGCCATGCCTGATGGAGGAAAGCTTACTATAAGAACTGACCGTATTACATCAGCAAATAATCTCACCCCTTCATGTGATTCGGAAAAACCCGGTTCTTATGCTCTTTTATCCATTGAAGATACCGGACAAGGCATAGACGAACAGGCAAGAGAACACATCTTCGAGCCGTTTTTTTCGACCAAGGAAGTGGGGAAAGGAACCGGGCTCGGGCTCTCGATGGCCTATGGGATTATCAAGCAACACAACGGCCATATTGATGTCTATAGTGAACCGGCCAAAGGGACAACGTTCAAGATATACTTCCCGTTAATTCAACAGCAGTATGTACAGGAAGAACTTTCAAAGTCTTTCATTACCAAAACCGGTTACGAGACGATACTCGTAGCAGAGGATGATATCCAGGTTAGAGAACTCGTAAAACAATTACTGGAATTATTCGGGTACAACGTCATCTTAGCAGAAGACGGTGAGGACGCAATAGATACATTCACAAAAAACGAGGATAAGATTGATTTACTTCTTCTTGATGTCATCATGCCAAAGAAGAACGGGAAAGAGGTTTATGATATGATAAAGAAACGAAACCCCCGGATAAAAGCCATCTTCATTAGTGGCTATAGTTCAGATATTATCCACAAGAAAGGCATACTCGAAGAGGGGCTTGAATTTCTCTCAAAACCTATTCTTCAGGAAACGCTCTTAACCAAGGTGAGAGAAGTTCTTGACCGATAAAGTATCCAAGAATTTGATATCTTAACCATTAGGCTTCTTACCGCGCTATTGCCTGTGACTCCCATTAACCCCAAAAATACAATTCATATTTTTATGCAATTAAAGAATTGCATCACAGCATAAACAGGGAGTTCTGCAAAAGAATTTTCAGACAACATTGCCTCCGATAAATGCAGTTTTTGGGTTAATAAAATACACATAATCTCTATATTTCTATATGTTAAATACTTTTATATAATGTTATCCTTCATATTATTATCTTATATTTATGCCCGAGAATATTTAATAATATAAAAACATAGCAATCTCAGATATACTTTCTCTTTTCTGTAGTAAAAATATTACAAAAATTTCTTATTATTGCTGATATTCTTCTGTTTTCTTTTATGTTAAACATTAAATTGAGTCTTGTCTCTCTAATAATGTTAAAAGAAACTACCATAGAAGAAATTGAATGCTATCACAGGGATTTTTCCTGTCTTGAGGAATTTCTATTAGCACACAGCTATTCGAAAGATGCATTTATAAACCTTTCCAGGGTTAAGGAAGTTATCAGAAAAGAAGAATTACTTGATGAGATAAAGAGGTTGATTAAAGTTCAAATTTTAAAGCAGATAAGAATGACCGGTTTTCCTTAATACGTACAGTCTCGGCATCTCTTTTTTCTCTCCTTCATGAGCAAAGGCAAAGCTACAAAAAGCTCTGCCTTTGTTTTTAAAGAAATCCTTTTAATTAGGACATCTGTATCATTCCAATTCGCTCACTCACCCGGTGTCAAGACCACGGGTTACACTCGCTATCCATTTACTTAAGTGGCCCTTTTGTCAGCTTAATATCATCAATCCATGCAGTTCCGGTACCATTTATGACGAGATTCAATTTGACATAGTCGGGCTTCTCTCCCTTTTGCAGGAAAAAAGGTGTTTCCACCGTTGTCCAATCTGTTGTACCGGTGAGTGTTGACTGTAGTCCTCTTGAAAAGAATTCCCCCTTTCCAGGGAAGTGGCACCACATTTCCAAATAGACCTGTCCGTCTACATTTTCTGTACGAACTCTGGCTTGATACAATAAACGTGCATCCTCGATATCTATATCCCGCACCTCATATAAGTTAACAACCGTAGGTTCTTTCGAGATAATTTCCAGGGAACCTTTGCCGTCGCTTGAAATCTCCTTGTCCAACTGAACTGCTGACTTTGAAATAATACCATCAAGATTATCGATGGGAAAATGCTTCAGTTCCGTTGCATGCGTCTTTGACTGAGAACAGGCTCCCAGAGATAGAACAACAATACACCAGACAGAAAAAAGCAACTTGTTCATAATATATCCTCCCTTTGTTTATGGTTCCGGTTTTTAATAATTTTAAAGCATATATTGCTTGCATCCAAAATCAAGCACCACCTAATTATAGGATATGAAAACTATAGCGGTCAATTAAAGGAGCTCAATTATAAGCTTTGTATAAATTAATCAAAAAGCAATACAATATAATCAAACATATCGTTAAAGAGCATTTTCATGAGAAAGGAAAAACCAAAGGAACCCTCTATCCCTGTCGAAAGACAGGAAACCATCCGCCAAAAAATTGTATCCCTCCTGAAAGAAAAAACCCTATCGGTAAAAGATATCTCTTTTTACGTTATGATCCCTTTAAAAGATGTCTGCGAGCACCTTGAACACATAAAGAAAAATAAACGTGATTATTATGTAGACATAATTCCTGCGAGGTGCAATAAATGCGGCTTTGTATTTAAAAAGAGGGACAAGCTCAGGAAGCCTGGCAAATGTCCTGTGTGCAGAAGTGAATTGATAGAGGAACCCCTATTTTCCATCATCAAGAAAACATAAACCCCCCTGATGAATATTGCACCACCCTTTCGTCAATCTGTAATTTCTCAATTTCAAAAGCATTAACCCCCAAAATGCACTTATAAAATTTCCGAGTAGGGCACGTGTCGGAAAAAGCTTTCCATTTCGCACCGGCGAATCCGCTCGCCTCGGTCCGCCCCAGCGGGTTCGCTGAGGAGAATGAGGAGACCTGAATACGGACCTCACCTTTGTAAGACTTTTTTTTGAAACCATTGTGTTTTCATGCAGGAATCTTTCCGATGGCTTTCAGGCAGGACTCCCAACGCGCTTCACTTGCGGGAATGACAGCCTTCAAAGTTTCTTGGGTAGTTTATACACAGACTATATTTAGAGATTGATAATCAGATAATCTTATAATATAATCAAAAGGAATGGGGATGGAGTCCCCCCTGAAAACCGCCCGAACCCGGCTGATGACTCCTACCGTGCAAACCTCTTGCAACATAGTTTTAAAGGTTCCAACAAAAGGAGGACTCCATTATGGAACAAATCTTTACTATTGCTTCCCTATGGCTCGGCTTAGCTGTTCTTTCAGCAATTGTCGCCTATCACCTGAGGATATCTATCGCCCTTGTTGAAATCTGCGTTGGTGTTGCTGTAGCCGCTGTCGCGACACACCTCGGCAAAACAGACGCACTGGGTTCAAATCTGGAATGGCTGCGCTTTCTGGCTTCATCCGGAGCTGTCTTGCTTACTTTTCTTGCAGGCGCAGAACTCGAACCTGAGGTTATTCGAAGGAAACTGAAGGAAGTAACGTTCGTTGGTCTGGTCGGTTTCTTCGCGCCGTTTACGGGTTGCGCGGCAATAGCATATTACATCCTGGATTGGAATCCCCAGGCCAGTTTGCTTTGCGGCGTGGCGCTTTCAACCACCTCGATGGCTGTTGTCTATGCGGTTATGCTGGAAACCGGTTTCAACAAAACTGATTTCGGAAAGGGGATTCTGGGTGCTTGCTTCATCAATGATCTGGGGACTGTCATCGCACTCGGTTTATTGTTCGCGCCGTTCACTTACAAGAGCGTCATCTTTATCGCGGGGACTGCCTTTTGCCTGGCGGTGTTGCCCTTCACTAGTCGTTGGTTGACACGCACTTACGCCTATCGGACTGCTGCAATCAGGACAAAATGGGTGATTCTTGTCCTTTTCGGACTGGGCGCTCTCGCACTTTGGTCGGGCAGTGAGGCAGTGCTGCCCGCTTATATCATAGGGATGGTTTTAGCAGAGTTCTCAAATGGAGATGTCTTCTGGATCCGCCGTCTTCGAACCTTGACCGTCGGATTCCTCACCCCTTTCTATTTCATTCGCGCAGGGACATTCGTTTCTCTCCCTGCGCTCGTTTCCGCCCCGGTTGTTTTTCTATTGTTGCTGGGCGGCAAGGTATTATCAAAGATATTCGGACTTTACCCCATCATTGGACAGTTTCGCCGCAAAAGAGACGAGCGATGGTATTATACATTGATGATGTCCACCGGCCTGACTTTCGGAACGATATCCGCCTTGTATGGTTTTTCGCATAACATTGTAACGCAGGGGCAGTATTCATTCCTGGTCGCGGTAGTCATCACAAGCGCAGTAGTCCCCACGCTCATCGCCGGTATCGCTTTCCTGCCCCGCCATCTCTTGCCGACAAAGGACTTACAAAAAGAGGCAGCAGCGCGCGAAGATGGGCTAAGTGACGAAGGATGATGGTTCGTTACAGTGACTTCTCTGCTGAAGAGCGAATCTGAATAATACGACAACTCTTTGATATCAAAGCTTATCTATACTCAGTAATCGAGATAACCTCGCTCATGGGAATGTATTTTATTCTATAGAGTTTTGATTATATTTCCCTTTATTTCCTCGATTGTCTCACTGAGTGCACTACTTAAACCTTTTGCGAGACTCAAAAAACTCCGGTCATCCAGTCTTACCTTTTTTGAGATCTTGCTGCGATAGAGTTCCTTGCCCTCCGGGGTAAAATATGCCACTTCCAAAACAAGCTCACCATAAGACTGATTACCTTCGTCGACTCTCTCAAACCTTTTGAGATTTATATCAAGCAGATAATATTCTTTTGGTACAATATTGAGCACTTTTACTTCCCTGAACAAACCAGTTGAATACAGTGAATCTCTTAATCCTTCGCTTATCATCACTTTTGGAGAGCAATCCCATTTTGAATATCTGGATATCTCCATTTGATATGGTGAACTCCTGAACGCAATATATGGTTGAGCAAGATATCGGGGTGAATCAGTACGGATAACAAGAGAATCATCCGTCGTTGACTGGATTGACCCCTGTCCGGCTGGAATATCAAGATTATATATTTTTGTTTCAGGCATAGAACATGAAGCAATAAAAAAGATACTTACAACCGCTAAAAAACTCCTGAGCATATCATTCTCCCTTTCTTTCCCTGTGTATGATACTCCATGGTTTATTTTTAATTTCCAGAAGGAGCTCCTGCATATCTTCTGTTGTTCGGTTCAACGTATTGAGAAGATTATCCAAATTTTGTGATTGCAGATTAATAGCCTCATCAGCGGATTCTGATGTCTTCCCGATGGATTTCGCTGTTGTCTCTATACTCGTAATCATATCGCCGGCCTTCTCAAGGTCTTCCCGTGCCTTCTGAAATAATTGTGAAACCTCTTCTTTATTTTCCTTAAGAATATCTTCTATTTCATCCAGTACGAGATTAAGCTTATCAGTTGTGCCTTTAAGACTTGCTGTAACCTGATCAATGTTTGCAGACCCTGAAACTATAGCCTTATTCGTATTTTTAACGAGTAGTTCAATGCTGTCTATATTCCCCTGATTAAAAATCTTGTTGACATCTTTAACGAGATTGTCAACAGAGTCAGAAATCCCCTCAAGTTTTGCCATGAGCACGTCAAACTGAACCTGCTCTTTAGACGGAATAACATCGCCGACGTTTATCTTTTCATTTGTCGTCTCTTGAACAGTAAGGAGGAGATAGATATCTCCGACAAAACCAAGCTGGGTAATCATTGCCAGTGTTCCTTTATAGAGGACCGTCCCCTTCTTTATACCGACATCTATAGTGACAGGTTTTCCAGGACCTGCCGGCGGATTAATACCGAGTATCCGGCCAATCCTTACGCCGCCCAGTCTCACCTGTGCACCTACCTCAAGTCCTCCTGCGTTCATTACATGCGCATGGTACGTATCATAATCATCAAAAAGTCTCCCTCCGCCTATCAATATAATAAAAGCACTTAAGACAATGATGGACGCAACGACAATTATTCCTGCTTTAATCTCTTCTTTCAACTTGTCTTAAACCTAACCATATCAATAATATAGTGTCTGTCAATCACCTGCAATAATTCTAAAATAGTCTTCCTGCGAATATGCTTCTTTTTCCGGTTTTCTCTCGAGAAACATTCTGATCCTCGTGTTATCAGATGCCTTCAATTCATCGAGTGTCCCTGCGAAGATCACGCTGCCGGCATCAAGCATGATAACATAATCTGCAATCATGAAAACACTCGGGAGTTCATGTGTTACCACTACGATGGTCATTTTAAAAACATCCTTCAATTTCAAAATGAGATCATCAAGACCGGCGGCAGTTACAGGGTCGAGTCCGGCTGACGGTTCATCAAAGAAGAGAAACTCCGGATCTAATGCCATCGCGCGGGCAAGGCCGGCCCTCTTTTTCATACCACCTGAGAGCTGAGAGGGATAGAGATTTTCAAAACCTGACAGGTCAACAAGTTCTAACTTCATCCTGACCATAATCTGTATCGTCGATTCTTTGAGTTGCGTGTGTTCCCTCATCGGAAGTGCTACATTATCAGCAAGAGTCATGGAATTAAGCAAAGCTGCGCCCTGGAATAAGACACCCGTTTTTCTTCTTACTACATTCAGCTCCTCTTCACTCATACCCGTAATGTCTTTTCCGTTAAAACGTATTGATCCTTTCGTGGGTTTCAGAAGCCCTATGAGGTGTTTCAGGAGCGTACTCTTTCCGCAACCGCTTCCGCCGAGTATGACCGTTGCCATCCCTCTCGGTATTGCAAAGGACAGGTTTTTAAGGACTTCCCTGTTTCCATAATGAGTTACAAGTCCTTCTACTTCTATTGCCTTTTCCATAGTATCTGTCTTGATATCTTCAAGCCTATGTAAAATAGTAAAATAATACGGTAAAAAAGAGGTCAAAAACTATCACCAGGAATATCGATACAACAACAGCAGAAGTTGTTCTTCGGCCAACCTCTTCAGCTCCGCCTTCCACTTTAAATCCCTGATAAGCTCCGACAGTAGTTATGACAATAGCAAATGCCCATGCCTTAAGGAGTCCGGTCAAGATATCCTTTATGAGAAGGGCATTCACCGTTTGTTGAAAGTAATTATAAGGATGGAGCTCCAGAGCTGTTACAGAAAGCATAAAGCCCCCGAAAATCCCTATCCCATCAGAAAGAATAGTAAGGGCTGGCAGCATAACCATGAGTGCGATAAGTTTTGGAGTGACGATGAATCTCACAGGATTAATCCCCATGCTCTTTAATGCGTCAAGTTCCTCAGCAGCCTTCATTGAACCGATCTCAGCCGCAAATGCAGAACCGCTTCTCCCGGAGACTATTATCGCTGTTATTATCGGGCCTAACTCCCTCGTAATTGATACGCCGACAAGGTTTGCAACATATATCAATGCCCCGAACCTCTTCAGTTGATACGCAGCCTGAAGGGCAAGAATGATACCAACAAAAAGCGAAATGATTCCAACGATAGGAACAGCATTATATCCCGCCTTTACCATCTCGGAGATACTCGCCTTGAATCTTACCGGTTTGCCCTTGAAAGGTGAAATAAATGTCCAGAAAAAGATGTCGTTTATGATTTTAGAGGCATCGTGTATGTCCTTCCGGATCGGGATAACCCTTCTGCCTATATGGCTTAAGAGGTTTTCAGCTACTGATGGCATCCTCAATATTTCCGTATATTTCGAACACCCTGTCTAATTTGGAAAAATTGAATATATCCATAATCCTCGGTGGAACACCAAAAAACTGCAGTCTTCCTCCAAATGACTTCATTCCCTTTAAGCCCTCGACAAATGTCGCTATCCCTGAACTGTCTATATAGGAGACTTTATTGAAATCAACGCATAAGGTATGAATCCTTTTCTTGATAAGAGCCATTATTTTTTCTCTCAATTCGGGAGAAGAATACATATCTATATCACCTGATAAAGCGATGATCTTTTTCCCTTTATATTCTCCTATTTCTATATTCATTGATTTCCGTGCAGATATTTGGTCAGTATCAGTCGATTGCCTTTTTTCTTGTGGTCATCAAATCTGAACCCGTCAAACACTTTCCTAATGAAATGGATACCAAGGCCGCCGGGCCTTATATCGTTGAGATCTCTTCCCTGTATAAATTCAATGTCCGCCTTAAGGCCGTTATCTTCTATTATTATCGTGAACACGTTTTTTTCTATTTTATATTTTACAATAAATTTTTTGGTCGTATCTCCTTTATAAGCATGCTTGATAACATTTGCGCATGCTTCATCTATGGCGAGTTTTATATCTTCAAGCTCGGCCTCTCGTATTCCGTATAACTTCCCGAACGTAATCGTTGTTGCCCGGATAACAGACAGGTACTTCGGGTGAGACGGAACAGTAATAACGACAGATTCTCTCATGATAAAAAACTGAGCTCCACTATGGTCAGGTCATCTGCCCGTTCCGTCCCTTTTGAGAATTTCTCTGCATAAGCGATTATCTTTTTCAGCAGATTTTCCTTGTCCTTGTTCTTTTCTACAAAACGGACAATGTTCTCAAAACCAATTCTCTTGCCATTTTTATTTTTTGCCTCAAAAACTCCGTCTGTTAACATGATAATCCTTTCTCCGCGTTTAAAAGAGTATCGCGCTTTCGTATAACTTTCCGGAACTATTCCAAGCGGTGGACCTGATGGAGCAGCTACAACCTTCACACCATTTTTCGATACCAATAACAGCGGAGGATGCCCTGCAACAGAAAGACGTGCTCTGCCTGACATAACATCAACAACCATATAGATAGCAGTGAGAAACATCCCTCTCGGTGCTTTCATAAATTGTGTATTCAAACGATTAAATACAAGTTCGGGTGATAATATCGTATGAGCAATATATCTGAAATCACTGATTATTTTCGCCATATAGAGGGCAGCAGATATCCCCTTGCCGGACACATCCCCGATGAACACACCTAACGTGCTGTTACTCGGTTCTAAAAAGTCATAGATATCCCCACCGACTTTCGCAGCAGAAATGTTCTGAGCGGATACCGTGATATTCCCTTTTTTCATGCATGGTGATTCCGGCAGAAAACTCGCCTGCAGTGCTGATGCAATCTCGAGCTGCTGTTTGAGTTTTTCCCGCTCAAGTGATTCCCTGTAAAAAAGTGTATTTTCAATAGCAATAGCGAATTGCTTTGTAAGAATCTCGAACAACTCAAAATCATACACTTTATTCTTAGGATTAATGATCTCTGCCACACCAATAAGGCCTCTCCTTCCAACCAGTGGAAAGGCAATAAGGCTTTTGGTTACGAAACCGGTTTTTTTATCGGCTTCCTGAAAAAACCGCTTGTCTGCTTTTGCGTCCCTGATGATAAGCGGTTTCATATTCTCTGCAACCCACCCTGCAATTCCCTGACCAAGGTCAAGTGTTATCGTCTTCTTGAGGATTTCTGTTGTCGCTTTTTCTTGAGATATTGCTATCTCAAATTCGAGCTTATTTGTTTCTCTGTTGTAAAAGAGGATTGAGCATGCCTCAGCCTCCATGACCTGCTTTGCTTTTTCCATCACGAGCGTCATCAGTTCTGAAAAATCATGCTGCGAGGATATCAGTGTAGAAAACTCTATAAAGTTTTTGAGTGATGCAAGCTTCTGTTCGAGAGCTTTTATATAGTCCGGAGAAATACTATTTTTAAATTTTTTCCTCATATCTTGTCGATGGATTATTTCTCATCGCTCCTGACAGTTTCAGGCCTGACTTCACGCGCATTATAATACTCAACGTTTACGACTTGCATTCTTACGGGCGACGGCTTGATCCCGGCACTTGCGTTTTTTACAGCCTTTTTTACCTCGTCGGAAGTATGTAAAGAAAATAAAATAGTATGCTCCCGGGGTAGTCCGTTCGTACTATAAAGATAGTCTGCTCCACGGAACTGAAGCATGAGCATTAAAAAAAGAGTGCTGTCGGTTGTCTCATCCCGGATTACTCTATTATCCAAGAAATACAGCATTTTTACAACTTCTTTCAACCCATGATGATCTTGCTCACACATGATCGTTGCAGTATAATCTTTTCAAACAAGCATATAAAAAATGATTCCATCCACATATAAGAAATTTGAAGAAATAAGCTTGGAGAGGTTGCAAGGGTATGTGCGCTCCATTGAAGGATTGCGCCACGGGTGGGAAAATTTCGATTCCCTGGAAGAAAAAGCTGTTATCATCGAAGAATTCTTCCGGTCTTTGAATCTTAAAGTTGAAAGTCAGGATATATCATTTCACGGAAGACGCTACAGGAATATTATCGCCACTCTGGACGGTACGAATCAGGAAATGGACTCGTTACTTGTCGGTGCTCACTATGACGCAGCATCGGGCAGTCCCGGTGCTGATGACAATGCAAGCGGTGTAGCAATCCTCCTCGAGACAGCACGCATACTAAGCACACAGCGCCTGCATAGAACCGTTCAGTTTGTTGCCTTTACCCTCGAAGAGCCTCAGCCGTTTACTTTGCATTTTCTCATTGGAAGTGATCACTTTGCCAGAAAAGCAAGGAAAAAAAGGACGAAATATACTGCGGTTTTAATACTCGAATCTGTTGGGTATACAGATATGAAAGAAGGAAGCCAGATCGTCCCATTTTTTATACGGAAACCTGTTCCGGAAACAGGTAATTTCCTCGGTGTTATTGCCAACAGAAAATCTCTTTCCTTGATGAATGCATTTAGCAGCATATCGAGTGAATTCGTCCCTGAATTGCCTGTAGTGACGTACAAAGTACCCCTTTCCGGGAGAATAGTCCCGGAGACCCGCTTCAGTGATCATGCCTCGTTCTGGAAACAGGGATACCCGGCACTCATGCTGACTGATACAGCCATGTTCAGAAACCCCTATTACCACACACACCTTGACAGATTTGAGACACTCGATTTTTCTTTTATCGTACAAGTTGCAAAGGCGGTTACGGGTGTTGTCGTAAAACTTGGAATGGATTTATAGCAGAAAAAAATACTACCAGTATCGTATTTTTCCAATATCTATGTGAACAAATTCAGGATATCTGCCAACTCCTCCGGATTTAAAGGACTTTGCAATACGCGAAAGATTCCTGTTGTCAATTCCTTCAATTGTAAAGTCAATAGCACACCCCATGAGATGCATGCTCTTTTTACTGACATTCCTTCCCAGACTTCTTAGCAATTTATTGTATATGCTGGAACGATATCCTGAGATGATTGTTATCTCTTTGTTTCCTCCAAACGTGTCTTTTACATCACAGAGGAGATCTATAACCCTGGTATCTATCGGAATAACTTCATCGGTATAATGACATCTCAGGAAATAGTTGATTTGATCGATAGCATGGGGGTCATAGACCCCTGAAGAAGAATAAACTGTAGAGAGTCGCTCACCTGTATGTATATTGTACATATTGAGTTTTCTGTCAGGTATCTGATATGCACAAACACCTTTGAAAGGATAGTATACGGCAGCAGTAACGAGTGCTTTTAAAAAGATTCTCCTTGATATCATCAGTCTACATGTCTGTCAAGTAATGATATATCGAAAACTATGTATTTAATTAACTTTAAGCAAATTTCGTACCTATTTTTGACATTTTCTGTTACTTATTAGCATGTAATTATATATATTTTATTTGAAAATTGAAACCTTTTTAACCCGAAAAATGCGTTTATCGGAGGCAAGGTTTACTGAAAAGTCTTTTGTCCCGACAAAAGTCGGGATTGAAATTAAAAGACTTTGAAGGCTTCTTTGCCCCCGGTTCAACAATCAGTTGCAGTTTTCGGGTAAACGTTCCCTCGTTATAAAAAAAATTTGATGCCCGATACTGTCTCAAAGCTTCAAAAGTGTTAAGCCTGAAGTCTCATCAAAGGATCTCTTTGCATCAACTCCTTCAATCTCGAGTATTATTGCCTCTATGACGAGGAATGTCTCAGAGGTTCCACGCAGACAGCCGACATGAACTGTGTCTCTTTTCCCAAATCCTCCATGAAAATGTATTTTCGGCTCATCGTCCTGACAAAATATGGTACCGATTCCCGTAACTTCATGGCTTTCTTGTATATCCCGCCAGATGGGTTTTGGAGGCAATTCCTCTTTCTCCGGGCCGACAACAACATTGCCCTTTTTTATTCCCCCTATAAGATACACGACAGCACTTCTTATGTTCTCTTTTTTTGCTATGTGACTGATGTTGCCGAGGATATCCTCTCCGTCCTCAAATCTGGCTATAATAATGCGTCCAACTTTTCCTGTTTGGTATTTCATTTGACCTCCTCGTTAAGTAATCTCAATCAATAATCTAGTTCACTACAGGTGTATCATATCCAAAGCGACTGGAACTTGACGAGGCGCGAAGGCAGTTGAAGAAGTTGCTCAAGGCATCAAACTTGACAATAGAAGAACTTATCGAGGGGCTTAAAGAGGAAATTCCTTCACCCCTCATTTAAACGATTAGCATGTGATATTTTCAAATAGACTTCTTCCATGAAAATTGCAAGATTAATCCCAGTCCTTCATTTTGGCTTTCCTTTACAATAATGCCTATATCGCTTCATCATAGCGGGTGATTAAAACATCGTATCCTTCATCAGCGAGAACACGAGCAAAATCAAGTACCTGATCCCTATCGCTGAATTTGCCGATCTTGACCCTGTGATATCTGTTTCCTTCAATATATGCTTCAGTGATATAGACATTGCTGTACCTGAGTTCAAGTGCCTTTTGCAATCGCTTTGCATTGTCAAGCTCCCTGAACGAGCCGACCTGTATCGTCATCTTTCCGGAATGGGTCTGATACCTCACCTCTTTAATATATCTCGTATCCCTTCCTGCATATTCTATCTTTACCTCGCCGACACCCACTCCAAGTAAGCCAATTTCCTTTGCAGCAGCATATGATAGGTCTATATCCCTTCCTTCTACAAAAGGGCCTCTGTCGTTAACCAAGCAGTTTATTGTCTTATTATTGGAAATGTTAGTTACGTTTAATCTTGTACCGAATGGATATGTTCTGTGGGCACAGGTCATTGCATACATGTCAAAAGGGTCTCCTGATGATGTCGGCTTTCCATGGAAATCCGGGCCGTACCACGATGCGATACCATAATGAGTGTCTCGATATCTTTCATAACGGGTCGAGGCACAAGCACCGAGTAAGATGAGTATTACCGTGAAGATAACGTAATGGATAAAGAATCTGTTCCACCGTACGCTTTTGTTCTTGATCTTCATCCTTGAATGGATCGGTAATGATGTTGCAATCCGGTACGTGCTGTCATAATATAGTAAATATTTTCTTTATTTTGGGTACTGCACCTAAAGGATATACCGGCTTAAATCTTCGTCTTTTACAATCTCGTTGAGCTTTTCTCTCACGTAGCCTTCATCTATGGTAAGCGAACCATTCTTTTTCTCAGGGGCTTCAAATGAAATATCTTCAAGGAGCTTTTCAAGGACAGTATGGAGTCTTCTTGCACCGATATTTTCTGTCCTCTCGTTCACGTGCACTGCTATATCAGCAATCTCCTGAATAGCATCTTCTGTAAAGTCTATGGTTACATCCTCTGTAAAGAGCAAGGCGGTATACTGTTTAATGAGAGCGTTATTAGGTTCCGTCAGTATCCTGACAAATTCATTTTTCCCGAGTGCACCGAGCTCAACCCGGATAGGGAACCTGCCCTGTAGCTCAGGAATCAGGTCAGACGGTTTCGTCATGTGAAAGGCACCCGCAGCGATAAAAAGGATATGCTCTGTTTTCACAGGACCATGTTTCGTAGTCACTGTTGTTCCTTCAACAATGGGGAGCAGGTCGCGCTGCACACCCTCACGTGAGACATCCGGGCCGTATGACTGCCCTTTACCGGCTATTTTATCTATCTCATCAATAAATATGATGCCTGACTGCTCAACCCGCTCAATTGCCTCTTTTGTTATCTTTTCTTTATCAAGTAATTTATTCGCCTCCTCCTGGAGCAGTATATCGAAGGCTTCGGGCACCTTTACCTTCTTCCTCTTGGGCTTCTCGGGCAAGAAGTTTCCGAGCATTTCTTTCAGGTTTATTTCAAGTTCTTCGAGTCCGACATTGGAGACAACCCCGAACGGTATCATTTTCTCCTTTACTTCAATATCTATATACCTGTTATCGAGCTTTCCTTCCCTGAGCTGTGCCTTGAGTCTTTCCCGTGTCTCCTTATGTTTTTCCCTTTCTTCCTCTTCAACACCGGTCCCCCTCAACACCCTCGGCTGCGGAAGAAGAAGGTCAAGAAGACGTTCTTCAGCAAGATGTTTTGCCTTCTCCTGAACATGCTTCATATGTTCTGACTTCACCATTCTTATAGAGATCTCTGTAAGGTCGCGTATCATTGATTCCACATCACGGCCGACATAACCAACTTCTGTAAACTTCGATGCCTCAACCTTTACAAACGGGGCATGTGCGAGCTTCGATAGTCTCCGTGCTATTTCCGTTTTCCCAACACCCGTAGGACCGATCATGATGATATTCTTTGGCAGTACCTCATCTCTCATTTCCGGAGCAAGTCTTTGCCTTCTCCACCTGTTTCTCAAAGCTATTGCGACTGCCTTTTTTGCTTTGTCTTGTCCAATGATGAAATTATCCAGTTCTTCTACTATCTTTCTCGGTGTTAGGTTATCCATTGAGTTCCTCTATGTTTATTTTCTCATTTGTATAAATACAAATATCAGACGCTATCCTCATCGCTTTTTCAACAATATCCCGTGCCGATAGTGCTGTGTTCTCAGAAAGCGCCCTTGCTGCTGCCTGTGCAAAAGGGCCACCTGAACCGATAGCTGCAATCCCGTCTTCTGGCTCTATGACATCCCCTGTCCCCGATATAATCAATGTATGTTCGTAATCAGCAACGATGAGAAGTGCCTCGAGCCTTCTCAATATCTTGTCAGTCCTCCAGTCCTTTGCAAGTTCAACAGCAGCTCTCGTTAAGTTCCCCTGGTACGCCTCTAGTTTCCCCTCGAATTTTTCAAAAAGTGTAAGAGCATCTGCTGTTGCACCCGAGAACCCGGTAAGCACCTTATCACCAAACATTCTTCTTATCTTCCTTGCATTGTGTTTCAAAACGGTCTGACCCATAGTAATCTGTCCATCGCCTCCTATTGCAATGCTGCCATCACGCCGAACACACAGTATCGTTGTTCCCTTAAACACTAGCGACTCCTTGTTTTTGAACTTTTTTCATTGTGTTCTTCACCCTCTCTTGCTAAGGGATGCGCTCTATCATATATATCCATCAGATGCGTTACATCAAGATGGGTATATTTCTGAGTTGTCGAAAGCGACGAATGTCCCAAGAGCTCCTGTATTATCCTGAGATCAGCACCCCCCTGAAGCAGGTGGGTAGCAAATGTATGTCTCAATGTGTGGGGACCTATCTGTCCGCTAATCTGCACTGCCTTCGCATATTTTACTACTATACGTCTTATCCCTCTGTCTGTCAATCGACTGCCAAGCCTGTTGAGTAACAGCGACTTCTGCTTACTTTTCATGAGTGCCCTTTCTATCATATAAGATTTAAGGGCGTCAATAGCCTTTGACCCGACCGGTATGATACGCTCCTTTTTCCCTTTGCCTTTTACTTTTATAAGACATCCTTTTATGTTTACATCATCAATATTAAGCCCTGAAAGCTCTGCTACTCTCAGGCCACTTGAGTAAAGTAATTCGAGTATAGCCCTGTCCCGTGCCGGTATAAACCCTATCCCCTCAGGCTTTTCAACAAGAGAAAATACATCGTCAACGGAAAGAAATTTTGGAAGCACCTTCGGTAGCTTTATGTTAGATACAAGTCTCGCAGGATTTGCCTTGATATACCCTTCTCTCCTCAAGAATTTAAAAAATGATCTTATACTCGCGAGCCTTCTGCTTACAGTATTCTTGTTATAGCCTGCCTTAATCTGTTCTGCAATAAACCCCCGAACATCTATCAGGTCAATCTTGTCAGGTTCTGTATGAACATGCTTAAAAAATCCTTCAAGGTCCCCTTTGTAGGCTCTCACGGTATCAGGTGAAGCAGCCCTCTCGACCTCAAGATACCTGAGAAATTTACTGATACAGTCTTTCAACCAAGTTTATTCCTTTTCGTGTTTTGCATCATAATTATTGTACCAAATATCCCTTTTCTTCGATGATTATATATAGATAATACGAGAAATCACATGATATGTATCTTTTCATTTTGACAAGGCTGATCTGTATTGCTATAGTAATGCATGTGGAAAAATTGGATTTATTTATTATGTGCTGGTTTTTTGATCAGTCTATTGGTAATCCCCGCATGGTCTCAATCAGAAGAAGGCATTACAGAAAAAGACCCATGTCAGGAAAGCGGGATCGTTGTTAAAAATTTAGATGTAAAGAATCTGTGGTATAAAAAAGATGACGGCGCTTGTTTCTTATGGAAACGGAATCACATATTCACTATAAAACCAGGTGAAACTGTCGATATATTTTCTGATCTTACTTGTGAAACATTCTACTGCAATGAAAACCCAAAGTATCAGACCTATAAGTCTTTCGATGCGGATAATAACTGCCGGGTAAGAATCCTCCCGGGATGTGCGATCTCTGATATGTAGGATAGAATAAAGATACAGACTGCTGCTTTCGTTCTTTTCTCCTCTTGTGTATCTAAAAATTAGCATGCCCTTTCCCGTTGCCTTTCGTATCCTCCCCTGTGCGTCTTGACTTAACAATTCTAAGGTGTAAAATTAAAAATATGAACAAAAATCGATTGATTATCCCGGCAGTATTCGTTTCTCTCATGCTCCTCTGCTGTGCTCCCGTCTTGAGAAAAGAGATTATGGATTCATCTATCAGAGACATATCACCGGCTGAAATAAAGAGCAATCCTGACTTGTACAGGGGGAAACTTTTTGTATTCGGTGGAATTATCGTCAATACGAAGATCACTAGCGAAGGCTCTTTAATAGAGGCGCTTTTTGTCAGGGTTGATTCTCGAGGATACTTCGAAGGTATCATCTCATCGGATGGCCGGTTCCTTGCGCTCTTTCCTGAAAAGAGCGGCTTTCTGGACCCTATGATTTTCCGGAGCAAAAGAGAGATAACACTAGCAGGTGAATTTGTTGGCATGAGGGCCGGAACCATTGATGAGGCTGAATATCCATATCCCTTCTTTAGAATTGTCGACCTCTATCTCTGGGAAGAAAGAAGTAATTACTACTATGTCCCCCCATCCTACCCTTACTACTGGGGGGGCTATCCTTACTGGTGGTATGACTACCCGTTCTGGAGACACAGGGTTCCACCGCCCTACTGGTGGTAGTTGTTACTTTTTTTCTTGACGAACTACAGTGCCTTCTAACGTTACGGTAATATTATGAACATTGGAAAATTGAACAGATTTGACGGGAATACGTTTATATGTCTTCGTTTCTTTTGAATGTATGTATTCAGATACAATAAAATCGTTTTTGCCGAGTTCAGCTCCGTCTTTCGATAAGAAACGAATATGCCCTCTGATATCCTTACAGTCGTAATTCCCCCTGTTTGTGACAGTAATTGAATCAATGATAGCCGGAGCACCTTTAGCTTCCTCATGCCACGTAATGTCCTTTATAGTAAGATCGTCAGTCGTGCACCTGCCGACGACTTCTTCCTCAGAGGTAACCGGCTGCCCGGCGTCTTTCTTTTCAATATACGCATTGATAAGATACCCCAGAAAAACAAGGCACATTATGGATAAAAAAAACTTGTTGATACTCTTTCCCATAAACAATCAGACCTATAATGCCGCAAGGAGAGCCATGCTCTCTCCTAAGTTTTCCATATCATTAATTTCCAAGATCACCCCAACATCGTTTTTCCGTTCAAGGAGAACCTTCAGTGCCCTTAACTCTCTGCAATCTTCTGAAAGACTCCAGTGGTCTATCGGTCCGTTCCCATGAAGACGATTACATCTGTGGAGGTGCACAAAATCTATTATATCAATAAATTGCGCGGACAGTTCATTGATAAATTTTACCGAATCTATGCCAGTTGCTTCAAGATGGCCGATATCAAGCGTTACTGAGGATGCAAAGACCTGCCAGAACCATGTTATGTCAAGCGTGTTCACAGCATTTTCAATAGAAACCTGACATATTGATGAGAGTTCTTCAAGTGAATCCCGAAACGCCTGTTCATAAACGTCTTCCAGTCGTGCTCCCCATGGTGTTGTCTCATCGTGGATTATGAGGGCTAAATCGACATATTCTGCAATAGTCCGCATGATGTCCATTGTTTTGAACCGATATTCATCCCTCGTATCAGAAAGGAAATAGCCTAAGGGATGTATTACAAATCTGATTTTTTGCGAACGGCATGCCTCGACAGCCCTTATCATCTGATCTATACCATAACTCGACCCTCGGTAATGTGATATCTGTATCAGCCCAGCAGGATAGAGACCGACCTCATCCTCACTTACAACCCTGTAACCGAAAATCATACTATCTATTTTTTATGCTCAATATGTTTATGTCAAGTTTACAATGAATAATGGCACAGGTCTTTTATTTTTTTCGCCTTTTGTGTATCTGAAAGAAATCTGTATCCTTATTCGGGCAAAATGTCCTCCTGTAAAGACAAATTGTCGGATACCAATCAGGAGTTATTAAGGATAATTATAACAATATCAAGAAGTTATGATTTTGGTATCTAATTTGCAGAGGCAACAGCAATTCACGGTCTATGGGGTGAACATGATGTTAAAAGAAAGTTGTCCCGGCAGTAGAGAAATAAGAACACCATATCCGGAAAACATAACGTGTTTCTGGTGTGATACTGTTTCAGAAATCTGGTCAGACGAGGTCGAGATCCTGTGCAAAGGATGCGGGAAAAGCATATCCCGCGCACTTAAGCCTACCTGCATAGAATGGTGTCCCGCAGCCAGAGAATGCATTGGGGATGAAAAATACGAAAAAATTTTCAAGAAGAAATTAAACATTCAATAAAAAGCGCTATAATTAAATAAAATCAGGAGGAACTATGAAGAAAGAAATATTTTACACTCTTACTTTCTGTTTGTTTATCTCACTTTTCTGCATTTCAAATTCAGTTCATGCCAAAGAGGCCTGCATTATCTGCCATCAGGGAGCAACCCCCGGACTGGTTCAAGATTGGATGGTAAGCAAACATAGCGAAAACGACGTTACCTGTTCAGTATGCCATGGGAAAGATCACAATGGTCCAAAGAATATAGACCTTGCAGTTCTTCCTGACGAGAAGCTCTGTGCTCAATGCCATGAAAAGCAATTCGGTGAATTCGTCAAGGGAAAACATAATTTTGGATGGTCTTCTATGAATGCTATGCCAATCACCCATGTTGAGCCTGACGAATTAATGGAGGGTGGAAGAGGCTGCGGCGGTTGTCATAACATGGGCATTAAGACCGAGGCTCAGAAAAAGGATCAGAAGGATAAGGGCTACCGGTATCAGAACAATTCCTGTGACGAGTGTCACACAAGGCACAGCTTTTCCAAAAAAGAAGCACTGGACCCGAGGGCCTGCCAGCAGTGCCACATGGGCTATGACCATCCGCAGTGGGAAATGTGGAGCAGCGCCAAACACGGCACGCGCTGGTTTGCAAAAGGATCAGGAAATTTACCCGAAGGTGCACCAGCCCCGAAGTGCCAGGACTGTCATTTACCGAACGGAACACATGAAAACAGAACGGCATGGGGATTCCTGGGCGTCCGGTTACCACTTCCTGAAGACCCTCAATGGAAGGCTGACAGGACAACAATCCTGAAGGCCCTTGGCGTGCTAAACCCTGAAACCGGCGAACCAACCGTACGCCTTGAGGCTGTAAAAGCAGTTGATCTTGTACGTTTGACTGAAGAGGCATGGAGTGAAGAACGTGAAAAGATGATCAATACATGCAGCGCCTGTCACTCCCGGAGATATGCCAGCAAGCAGTTAGAGATGGGTGACAGCATGATGCAGAAGACCGACCGCCTCCTTGCAGAGGCCATTGAGATCGTTGCCGGCCTTTACAAAGACGGCATCATTAAAAAGCCTGATAACTATTCCTTTGCATATCCCGATTTCCTTTACTTCATGCAGACAGGCGGTGGTGATACAGACAAGCTCTCACACATAGACCAGGTGCTGTTTCAGATGTACATGAAACACAGGATGCGGGCATACCAGGCATTCTTCCATGTGAACCCGGACTACGCTTACTGGTACGGCTGGGCCATGATGGTAAAAGACCTTGGAACAATCAAGGAGCTTGATCACACGATGAGGGCAACATATAAAAAGATCAGGTAACAGTGGCCCAAAACAACACAGACGATAAGTATCCTTAACGAAGAAAAAACCTTCAAAGAAGAAAAAGAAATAGGTTTACGCCGTTCTCTAAGATGTTTGTCTTTGGGATCGTAAAGAACATCCCGGCTTTTTTCAGATATGGTATCGTTATATGAAAATATGATCTGTTATAATGGTTCATGAAGCCAATCGTATTTCTTTAACACTATAGGGAGGAAGGAAGGTTCATGCTCAAGGCAAAAGATATTATGACAAGGGATGTTATTACTGTTAAAAAAACAACAACTTTAAGAGAACTCGCCAGTGCCATCATGCAAAATCATATCAGTGGCACACCGGTTGTCGATGATAAAGGCAACCTGAAAGGAATTGTGACTGAAAATGATCTTATAAGCCAGAACAGAAAGCTCCATATCCCTACGATATTAAGACTGTTCGATGCCTTTATCCCTCTTGGCACAAGCAAGCTCGAAAATGAAATCAAAAGGATTTCTGCAACAACTGTTGAGGATATCTACACAAAAGAAGTTGTTACTGTGGACGAAGAGACGCCATTGGAAAATATTGCTACGATAATGGCGGAGAAGAAAATACACCTCTTGCCAGTTGTAAAGGGAGGGGAACTCGTCGGAATCATTGGTAAAAAAGATATTATAAAAGGGATTTCGCTCCAGACTTCTTAATAATTACCGGTACAGAGCACAGCAGGTACTGGCACTATGAATGCACACGTTGTTCTGACGCGTTTTGAAATTTTACGCCGTTGTCTTTTTTATAAAACTGATGTAATAATAATGCGTACCGGAATTGATACGTGAAGTTAGAAGCACTTTATACGTTACTGTGAGATAACCGTGTCAACGATCGCAATCTTAGCAGTAATTTTCTCTCTGTTCATTATTTTAAAGATATCCGTTGTTTTCATTAATCCGCACGGATGGTTCAGGGTCGCAGATGCCCTCTTACGGAATGCCATAATAATTACAGTTGTTTATGTGATCTTTACAGTAATCGTCGGCTATTATATCCTTCGTAACTTCAGCATCGTACAAGTGGCAGCGGTCATGTTGTTCACGTCGCTTCTGATAGGTTTGGCAACAATTCCCTTCTCAGAAACGATACTCTCAATACGCAAAGAACTGCTCGGTTCAAGACGAGATATCTTGCGTAAAACCTGGCTGACTCTATTAATTTGGATAGCAATTGCTGTTTGGACTCTCTATGAGGTCTTCACGAAGAAAATATATGTTTTAAAATATCTTCCTTGAAAGAGTATTCAAAAAGCTATTGCAAAATAAACATAGTATTTTTGATTTATAAAAAACCCTCTTGACATTTTTCATGTATGAAGTATTTGGAGGTATTTGATGGATTTTAAATTATCATTAACTGTATTTGCTGCCGTTTTTATTGCAGAACTTGGCGATAAAACACAGATTGCCACGATTCTATTCGCTTCAGGAAAACAAACGAGCAAAGTGGCGGTTTTTATCGCGGCATCACTTGCTCTTATACTGACATCTGCAATAGCAGTGACAGCCGGAGGGCTTCTCTCGAACTATATAAACGAGCGGTTTCTCCGTATGACAGCCGGCATCGGTTTCATCGTTATCGGCATGTTTACGTTACTTAAAGCTTAGTTCAGTTTTCACGTTTGAAAGCTCCTATACTTTAAGCCTGAACAGAGATGACGCAGCATAATGGTTGCGGCTACAATATTCGGACAGTCTGAAAGACCAAGTGAAAACCCTTTCTGTACATTTTATTGACAGGCTTTTCAAAAATTTGTAGAGTATACTACAGTATTGTTAAAAACAGCTAATCAAATAATATAAGGAGGTTAAACATATGGATAAGGCCAAATGGAAAACCGCCAACGATCCTCATGCCTCACCGGATACTCTTGCTGCACTAGCAAATGATCATGACTGGATGATCAGGATTGCTGTTGCGCGGAATAATAATACCCCTCCGGAAACGCTCAGAAAATTAGCCCAAGACATGGAAACTTCAGTAAGAAAACATGTTGCAGGAAATCCTTTTACTCCGGTCGACACGCTTGATGAACTCGCAAGGGATAGAGACTTTATGATACGGGGTGATGTTGCGAGGAATCCAAGCATGCGATTGGAAACGGTAGAGATGCTGGCTGAGGATAAGAACTACACAGTCAGAAAAAACGCCATTGAGACAGGGAGAATATAGCATTTATTAAGGAGGCAGCTACAAATAATAAAGTTTCCCGTCACGGCGAGGCAGTTTCTTCTGAACTTTCTGAAAAGAAATAGAATTCTGTCTTCTGACTTTTAAGCTTTACGCTGTTTTCTAAAGGAGATTTATCACATAATAGTATGCCATAGTTATTGACAACACGAGTTTAATTGCTGTACCTGCAAGAAACCCAATGAGAGAACCAAGGGATGACTTCATAGCCCTTACAATATCTTTCCCATCCAAAAGTTCCCCGAGAAAGGCACCGAGTAACGGACCGATGATGATGCCGAACGGCGAGAAGAATAATATCCCTATGATCAAACCGATTGCGCTCCCCCACATGCCGTATTTTGTGCCCTGAAACTTCTTTGTTCCATAAATCGGCATTACGTAATCTATGACGAATGCCAAAGCCGTCAATATCCCATAGATAATAAGAAACCTTGCTGAAAAAGGATGTCTCGTCGTTAACTGAAGGAGTATCAACCCTGCATAACTAACAGGCGGTCCCGGCAGGACGGGCAGGAGACAACCCAGGATACCGATGACCATGCATATGCTGCCACCTGTTATGAGTACAGTGTCAATCATCACGAAAGAAGTACTTACGGAGAATACGTCAGATTATACAACGTATGTGCTCAATTTCTCATACACGTCACTGTTCATGTGAAAACTGTTGCTTGTATTTCAATCTTGTGTTAACATTTTTCATCCTGTGTTTATTCATTAATATAAAATACCAAAGGATAGATATGCATTCACCAGTTAAGATGTATACGTTGAGCACATGCAGCCACTGTAAGGCAACCAAGAAGTTCATGGATGAATGTGCTGTAAAATACGAATTTACTGATGTGGACCTTCTCGATGTTGAGGAAAGGGTTGCGATTCTCGATGATTTAAAAAAGTTAAACCCGCAATGTACGTTTCCGACGATCATTATCGGTGACAAGGTCATTATAGGTTTCAATAAAGACAAGATAAGAGAGGCATTAGGATTATGATAGACGTTGAACAACTCTTTGACATGTTAAAAAAAGTACAGGAACCAAAAGGATATTTTTTCAACCAAGATAGAGCGAGAACTCTTGATTTGCTCAATGGCCTTCTCACGAACAAAGAACGCTACGGATACATGTCCTGCCCGTGCAGACTGGCGTCAGGTGATTATGAAAAGGATAAAGATATTATCTGCCCCTGTGCATATCGTGCACCTGATGTTGAAGAATATGGCAGCTGCTATTGCAATCTCTATGTCTCTCAAGCATGGAACGAGAATGCCATTCCACACGCTTATGTACCCGAAAGAAGGCCAGCAGAAAAAATGCTCTATTAATTCTCTCATACCAAATACTCAAGTACAGGTATTTATACCTCGAGAATTCTTCGGCCCTCGAATTCTTTTTTTCATTAGACAGATAAACTGATGCTGTATTTTTTTCAGCATAAACATCGAGGGAAAACTTATATGACTGTTTTTTACGGTTAGAGAAGAGCCAGGAAATTGTTCAGTCTGGCCTTGTCGCTTCCCGCCAAATTGAGAAACTCTATTCCGACATCATAGTTGTACATTTGATCATTTTTTTTCGGTATCTTCGACGCTATTCTTCCTTGAAATTTTATCGGCTGTCTATCTTTCGGGAGGTATATCGCCATAGGATACCTCTGTTCTACTTTGAACTCACGGTTCGTTTCAACGAGCATGCCGCCAAGGCTTAACTTCTTCACCGGATAACCTGTCGGATAATTCAGAACTGCTTTTTCATTTTTGAAGACTTTAAATCTCAGAGGACTTGGCCGATATTCATCCTTGAGTTTTCTTTCATCAGGTACGCCTGATTCCCTCATATAATCTTTAAGCTGGATCAATGTGTCAGGAGGTACTTCCTTGAATTGCAGCCCTGCCTTGTGGAAAATACCTATACGCTCTTTTGTATCTTCTTCAGCTTCTTTTTCCCATATAATCGTACATTTGAACGGCCGGTTAATGTTCTCGTCTGTAATCCTGAGAACTATATTATCACCGGGTTTTAATGACTTAGTTGTAATAATACACGCACCTCCGCTACTGATATCAAAAAGATCTACAATTTCAGCAAACACCATCTTTGCCTGAATTTCCATCCCTTCTACAACATATCTCTTATAGCGCCTCTCTCGCGGGTAAACAGGTTGTGAGGTTTTACTGTTACGTTTTGGCTTCTGTTCAGACATTCGGACTGTTTCTCTCCTTACAGGAGAACCTTCAAAATCTTTTTCTCTCCGTGCCCTGATAGATTTCAACCACCTCATTAAGTTCATCCACTTTAAAGTCTGCAATTTCTGTTCCACTTCATGAGATCTTGCAATTATCTTTATTGGGTAATTATAACACATTAATAATAACAGGTTTTTCTTACTTTATTATGAAAATAGATGGGTAATATTTTTCATTATGTGAAACTATTTCCACATAAAATGGGAACAAAAGCTATACCTGTTTTTGTCATTCCTTGCCCTCTATATGAAGCATAACGAATAATAATATAACCCCTTTGGAATTGTATATAAAACTATGGCAATAAACTACGACAGGACAAATGTGAAATGTTCTGTTCAATTATTTGACTGTTATGGTTGCCGAATTCGCGGGTCTCTATGTCAAAAAGATGCTGTAGGGTTGCTGGACAGAAACAGCTTTCAAAAGGCAGCACACGTCTGGTAAATTCCTTTAACTAAAAATAACTTGACAAAAAGAATTCAAATTCATAATAATTTTCTATAAATAGAACCTAATTTATTTAATATCTCTATATATGTAATAGAAAAAATACATGTACTTAAAGGAGGTGAAAATGGAAAAACAGGAACTAAAAAAGATTTTGGCAACTCTCAGTATCGCCGGTCTTTTAACTGGTGCGATCTCTGTTTCTTCAGGATGTACATCAAGTATTGAGGGGAGTTGCACAGGGAGCAAAAAAGGCGCACAAACAGAAGAGGCCACAGAAGAAGCACCACCAGCACCAGCACCAGAAACCCCTGCTCCGAGTAGCTGAAGCGGTGAAAAATCCGGTGCTGTAAGCACCGAAACTCAAGAGACCCCGGCACCAAGTAGTTGAAGCGGTAGCAAGTAATAGTGCGGGTGCACTATAATTAAACAATGGCCACAAAAGAGATATTGCATCAGATGTATCCTTGTTGCTTCTCTTTTATCGGGCCGGAAAAGTTTCACAAATTCAAAGAGCTCTTTAAAGTACATAACCCCCAGGCTTTTCACAATGCCCTAAGGGAAGATGGAACGTTCCCTCCATTTTTGTCTGAACTCGCCCGCCTTGAAAATGCCCTGTACAAACACTCACATGACTGTTTTGATATCCCTCAAGATTCAGATAAAATCTGTGTCAACCCGTCAGTTAATATCCTTCATCTTTCGTGGACAAATCTTGCGTCACTTGTCAATAAGGAAAAATCCTTCCCTTCTATAAAACCTGCACCTGGTGATGAATTTATCCTTATCTGGAGAGATCCGGCGAGTAACAAGACTAAAGTCAGTCGGGCATCCGACGAAGAGCTCCTCGTGCTGAAGATTATGGTTGAGGAATTAAGTCCTGAACGTGTGGCAGAAGAAGGGAACCTCCCTATAGGCAAGATTGACGGAGCAATCGACCGGGCGGTGCGGAAAGGAATTCTCAACTCTCCAAAGTCACTCATCAGGAGAGACCCTTCCATGTTCCCTATTGAGACATGGGATGATGAACGCTTCCTATCTTCCCGGAGCTTTACACTCCAGTGGCACATAACTCAGGCGTGCGACCTTCATTGCAGGCACTGCTACGACCGCAGTGTGCGTACCCATATGGAGTTTGATCAGGCATTAAGGATACTCAATGACCTTCGTTTGTTTTGCAGGAGCAGGTATGTACGGGGTGCAATATCTTTCACCGGAGGCAATCCCTTTTTATATCCGTATTTCATGGAACTATACCGTGCTGCTTCAGAACGTGGGTTCTCTCTTTCTATCCTCGGTAACCCGGTTTCTCGTGAAACGCTGGAACAACTCCTGACTATCCAAAAACCCGCTCATTTTCAGGTAAGCCTTGAAGGCCTGCAAGAACACAATGATTACATCAGGGGGTCAGGACACTTTACCCGAACAATTGAATTCCTCAAGGTACTAAGAGATCTCGAGATCTTTTCGATGGTAATGCTCACCCTTACAAAAGACAATATGCATCAGATATTACCCCTTACAGAACTACTCCGTGATCTTGCAGACCGATTTCATTTCAACCGGCTCTCGATGGTAGGAGAAGGAGCAGGCCTCAGGCTGCCGAACCGCTATGAATATATCTCTTTTCTTGAGTCTTATGTGGAATCAACTGTTCATAATCCCATACTGGGTTTAAAGGACAATCTCATTAATATCATCAGGATTCAAAAAGGATTAAAGCCTTTCGGCGGATGCACGGGATACGGCTGCGGAGCAGCCTTTAACTTCCTCGCGGTCTTGCCGGATGGGGAGGTACATGCCTGCAGGAAGCTGCCTTCACCCGTTGGAAACATTTTCAACCAAAGCATCGCAGAGATTTATGACTCTGAGATTGCCCGACGGTATCGCACCGGGAGCAGCGCATGCAGGTCCTGCCCGATTCGTCCTGTATGCGGCGGCTGCCTTGCGTCTGCTCACAGCCATGGCCTTGACATCTTTAAAGAGAAAGATCCCTTCTGCTTTATGCGTATTTTATAACCAACGGGTCTTAAAAAATACACCTCTTGCCCTCTATGATGAAAATCATTACAATACCGCCATGGAAAGAAGGCGAACTAGGAGGATAAAGGTCAACCTGAAGGCAGAACGGATATCAGGCAATAAAAAATATGGGGTGTTCATAGAAAATATTTCTGAACATGGTATTCATATGATAACAACATCCGCAGAAACACATAAGAAATATACTCCCGGAACAGATATCGACCTGAAATTCCAACTTGTTAGAGGAGAAACAATCAACCTCCAATGCAAAGTCAGATGGGCACACTTAAAAGTTCCTCCTGATGGGATGACAGACAGCATAGGGCTTGAAGTAATAGACCCACCAGTAAAATACCTGCAATTTATCAAAACTTTAAAGATGAACCTTGAAGCTGGGTCATAACCTATGAACAAAATCTTCGTTAGAATTGCTCTTGTTGTATTAAACAATCAATTGCATTTTTCGGGTTAATAACAGTACTTTCTCCAGATTATGCAACAATCCATCTGTTCTGATTGATCAGGAAATTTGTAAATAATACAGGTTAGCTATTCTGTATGTCCCTTCATCGCGAACAAGTAAGGCCGGCAATTGTCACAAGATGCCTTCAATATTTTTTGTGGTGAGAAAAAACTTGGGACTACCAGCATGAACAAAAATATTTAGGGACGGTAACCGCCTTGCAGATATGGCGGCAGTTACCGCCCCTCTTAATGAACAAACGTATGCTACACAGAATCTTCCAATGCAGAAAAGAGCACGCTTACCAAGGACATTGAACCATAAACTTTACATTCTGCTTTACAAGATTATTTGTTGTCTTGCAATCTTCATTGCGCCTGAAAGTTATATCATCCGGGACATTTCTTCCAACGTTTAGACTAAATTCACGTTCGGCCTGGCACTCTCCGGTACTTGCTACTCTATGTCCCCATTCTATAACAAGAGGTATAGTATATGATCCGTTAATGGGTGTGCATGCACCTTTTCCCAGATTTGTAATATCTTTACCAGCGATTACTTTATAGTTGTCAATAGTGAGAGGTCTGCTCGGGTCATATCCAGCCAATGTCGCATGTGCAGGAGCAAGCGGCGGCGATACATAATCCGCAGTTCCAACATTGCAAATCTGGCCACTCAGGCTGATGATACCATTTCCTCCGCTAATGCTTTTAGTCATAGTCAACCTTGCCTCAAGATCCGGACATTTCAGCACCTGAACTGCTGTAGGTCTTTGTTTTAATTTCTCAGTAGGAATTGCAGTTGGCTTTTCCTTCAACTCAATTGCAAAGGAAAGGGAAAACAGAAAAACAACAGAGATTATTCCTGCAAAACTTATTGATAAAATTTTTTTCATAGTCCATATCCTCCTTTCAAAAATCTGTTTGAAAAAAACAAACATAGACGATCTTATTATGAGATTTCACATAATCCATCCGGGGGCCTGTTGCTAAAGTTCCTTTCACCTCCCTTCTTTCGGATATTTCTAATGATTTATAATGCCCGGGACTAACACATTTTATAGTTGAACCTAAAGATTCTTCCAGGAAAAATAAAAAAATCCTTTATGTAAAAATTTTATCAAAAATGTTCGAGATGTCAATGATTATAATTAATAGACGAAATTGTGATAGCGCCTAATTTCTTGACTTCCCTTTTTTACATTGCAACTGCATTTTTTTAAGATAGTCTCTTCTTAATTTCAACATAACATTAATTACAGTTTTTGACTATATCAAAATCAAATCTTTTCTTCACGTTTCTACCTGCTTTGTGGTATCCTTGTTTGTGTTTTGAAATATTTCTGCATTAGTCGGGTTAAGCCTCACAGATCAATTATATGAATAGGAATCCCCGGATACTACTAAAAAAGGGAACATTGTGGCAGGATATTGTTGCGGCAACAAAAAATGCCATCCGTACCGGCGCACAATTTCCCATACCAACGGACTATGAATTCGTCGAAGACAGCGGCATACGTTTCTTTGTTAGAATCCTTTCGCGCCTGCAAGAAAAAGATGAAGCCCGTAAGAAACAGCAGGAGGTGTCTCTCTCAGAAGGAAAATCAGCGAACCCCTTTCTCCCTTATGATAAAAACATGTTCGTGGCCGATATCTCCGAAACCCATATTGCCCTCCTCAACAAGTTCAATGTCGTGGAACACCATCTCCTCATCGTCACCCGACATTTTGAAGACCAGGAAACCCTGCTCACCACACATGACTTCGCGGCGCTCTGGGCCTGCATGTCAGAATATAACGGTTTCGGTTTTTATAATGGCGGGGAAGAAGCCGGAGCCAGCCAGAGGCATAAACACCTCCAGATGGTTCCCCTGCCTCTTTCACCTGAGGGTCCGGAAATCCCCATCGATCCTTTACTGAAAGAAGCGCGTTTTGACGACGAACTCGGGACTATCCCGGCTTTCCCTTTCAGCCATATCTTCGCTATCCTTGAAGAGAACATTGTGGCCTCGCCATACAATGCTGCCAGGAAAACATTTGAATTGTATTCAATCATGCTTGAGAAACTGGGGTTGGAGTCTCCACTTAGTGATATCCTGAAAATACAATCAAACCCTTATTGCCTTCTCCTGACACGACAATGGATGCTGCTCGTTCCAAGGTCACGAGAATTTTTTGATTCCATTTCCATAAATTCTCTCGGTTTTGCCGGCACTCTTTTGGTTCGTGACAGTAAGCAGATGGATCTTATTAAAAAAGTCGGTCCCATGAATGTTTTAAAATCTGTAGCTTTTCCTGTCAAATAGGAGAGATATTTGTTTTTTTAAATCACAGGCATGTTATAGGTAATAGAAAAATTGCCTATTCGATTTCAATTCCGTATCTGCCGGTAATCTCTTCCAGTTCACGGTAACTATGGGCAAAATCGAGGGAATAAAACTTTTCATTGCAAACACCACAGAGAACTCCGTTAACCGAAAAATCATCTGAGAAGTGGTAGTATGTCCAGCCTAAGGTAAACGGTTCGGATTTGAGACTGATGGTTCTTTTACAAATACAGCAGATACCAATACTGATGGAGACGGGATAGGCAAACTGTGCTCTATAGCCAAACTGGTGTCTTTGTATTACTCCCCACAAATGTACCTTCCCTAATAACGTCCCCCGGTAGCAGAAACGGTCGAGGTTTTCTATCGCATAGCGGGAAGTTCTATAGGCATAAATGCCGCACGGGGAATCAGATTCTGGATACGTGCCCGGTTCTCTCGATCCTTTTTGAGCTGCACAGTTCACTTCAAACCGCTGCATAGGTGGCCACAGGTTTGACCTAACGACAGATTTTAGCCAGAGTATGCCATCTTTTGTAGTTTTGCGTATCTTCCAGAAACGCCAGCCGGTAAGAGGTGCAGCATAATCCGGGACAATATTCTTGGCCATTTTTTGTTACGGTGATACCTCAACAGGTTTTTTTTCAGGCACTTTCTGAGGTTCTTCCGGAACCTTCCCTGGGTTTTTTTCCGCCGGCAAGGGTTCCTTTAGTGGCTCTGCCACGACCGTTTTCTCAAATTCTCCTATTTTGCCCATGTTAACCTCCCCTAAAAGTTATACATAGTCTTTTTGTTAATTTACCATATTTAACATTGAATATTCTATGCGGCAAGACCACAGTGAATCTTCATGTAATGAACCCTTTATTTCTATTCGCTCTCTCTTCCCGTGGTAAAACCACGGTAATACGCTCGCTGCACATTGAAGCTCCCTTGTGGTAAAAACGCAAGGGCGCTGAATGGAAGGATTTTTCTTCTATTTCTATTCGCTCTCTCTTCCCGTGGTAAAACCACGGTAATACGCTCGCTGCACATTTTTTCAATCTCTTTGAGTTGACATAAGGTGAATTTTATTTATTTAATAATTGAAGGGATTGTATCTACAAGCTTATGCAGGCATAATATTTTTATCATCGCATATGAGATACTGAACGTTTCTATGGAAGGCAAAATAACAGACATCACACACTCACAGACAGACCCATCATGCTATATGATCGAGATTGCATTATCCCGTGAAAATCTCAGGGAACAGGCTTCCTTACAGGTATCTGATTACGAATCTCCATCTCGTCTCCGGTTCACCTTATGTTCAGAGTCGGTGAATTCCCTCCCTCAGGAAGCTGCAACCAGATTTCTCAGGAGCATGACATTCATGCACCTGAAAAAAGGCGGTAGATTTATCAGGCAGGGAGATGAAGCATTGTCTTTTTATCTTATTCTTCAGGGTTCCTGTACTGTTCTCCAGGAAAAAGACAATGTATTTTACAGGATAGCCCGTCTTGGAGCAGGGGATATTGTCGGGGAGATGTCTGTGTTCACCGGTGAGCTTCACAGTACGCATGTCGATGCTGATACCGACATGGATCTGTTGCGTATGAGCACAGAGCAGTTTGAACGGTTGTCACAGGAACAACCGGAACTCAGGATTTTTCTTTCGGAAGTCATTACGAACCGTCTGAACACGGCAAAAGTAACTGCTGAAAGGAAAATAGGGAAATATGTTATAACTGAAAAAATTGGCACCGGTGGTTCCAGTATCATATACCGTGGCACTCACAGTATGCTCAACATGCCTGTCGCCATAAAGATGCTGACGCACGACATGTCAATGGATCCTGATTTTGTTGAAATATTTCGCAATGAGGCAAAGATAATCGCACAGTTAAACCATCCCCATATTGTAAAAGTATACGATATCGAAGAACGCTACCGGACAATCTTTATTATTATGGAATACCTCGAGGGAACAACCTTGAAAGACATCGTTATAAACGGACCGAAATTGTCTGCAAAAAAAATACTGGACATTACCATCCAGGCGTGTCTCGGACTCGAATACGCACATAAGCATGGCATCATACATCAGGATATCAACCCAAGGAATATTTTCATCAAATCTGACGGCCAGGTCAAAATCATTGATTTCGGCCTGGCATGCAACCGTGGGTGCATCGATCCAAATTTTCTTTTCCCCGGAACGATATACTATATAGCTCCCGAACAGATCAGGGGAGACCCCATTGACGAAAGGACAGATATATACTCACTTGGCATTACGGTCTATGAAATGATTACCGGTCAACCGCCGTTATCCAGCGATAACATGAAAGAGATGATAAACTGGCACCTCGATGAGGATATTCCTGATACACGTTCTACCATACCTGATCTGCCTGACGAACTGCATACCTTCCTCATGAGAACCATACGGAGGGACCCTGCTTCACGGTATAAAAATGTCTCTGAAATTCTTGACGTTCTCCATCCCCTTGCAGAAAAGCTGGGAATAAAGGTTCAGCCAAGATATTGTACGCAGAGCAAGATGATAGGGATGTTTCTCACCTATCAGGAAGAACAACAGCTTGCGTTAAAACGGTTTATTGAGGAGTTTAACAAGAACGTCAAAGAAACCGGGGCTGTCTTGCGGATAACGCAGTTTGACGATCTGTAGCCGATCTAACATGAAAGACTTACAAAAAATAAAAGCGGTTTTAGCCCGCGACAACCGTCTAATCCGCCTGCCTTCAAAGGGAAAAGCAGTCTTCGTCGGAGATACTCACGGAGATTTTGACGCAACACAAACTGTCTTTCGCCTTTATTTTAAACCCGGATTCACACTTGTATTTCTCGGTGATTATGTGGACAGGGGAGAAGAAGCAAAGGAAAACATAGATTTTCTTCTTAAGAAAAAAGAGGAAGCTCCTGAACAGGTCTTTCTTCTCGCGGGCAATCATGAAGGATACTGCTCTGTGCCGTTCAGCCCCGCTGATTTCTGGGAAGGCCTGTCCTCGGAAGAATATAACTATTTTTCCGAGATATGCCTGCTTTTCCCTTTTGGAGCGACAACAGAAAACGGGCTTTTCGTCATCCACGGTGTACCCCCGGATGTTAAGAGACCGGGAGACATAAACGATATCCGGATATGCGACGATCACTGGCTCCAGCTTGCTTGGGGTGATTTCGAGGAAAAACCCGGAGAGTTTATCGGGGCAAACAGTGGAAGACCAGTTTTCGGAAAGGACTATTTCGACAGGGTCATGAAACAGCTTGGAGCACATGTCCTCATCAGGTCTCACCAGGCACACATCTCTCCGGTTATTTTTGATAAGCGTTGTCTTACCTTAATGACCTCTTACTATTACACACTAACACGCACTATTGCTATTGCCGATCTTGAAATGACCGTGATTAATTCAGTCGACGATCTGGAAATAGTAAAAATTGATTGAGAGATTGTGATTTGGTTTACTTCGTTCTTGAGCGATTTAGTCTATAGTTAAGAAAGATCATCACCGGTAGTTATTGCGCCCTTACATGAAAATCCCTCTTTTTTTATTACTTGCGATAACCACGAACTTTTACATGACACTTGGCAAAATGTCCTCATTTGAGGACATTTTACCCGATATACCGTTGCAATTAAAAACTTAATCCCTTAAATATCAATAGCTTATATGCTGGTATTAAATTTGCTAACTATTTATCAAAATCATGAAAAAGAACTGTTTTTGTCTTGTAAGGAAAGATATTAAAACAGGAACACTGGGAAGGATGTTGTGATGAAGTCTAAGAAATGCATAGAATGTGGCAATGAGACACGTGATGAAGATGGCATTTGTGTCTTGTGTAAAAAAGATATTACGAAAATGCATAAAGAGCTCATTGATCTCCTGATAAACGATGAAACATGGACTATAAAGGGCAACAAGATGAAGTTACGGAGAAGTTATAAAAAGACCATAAGCTCCTCCAGAAGATAATACGTTACTTATACCTGTATCACACTGAAACAGGCTGTTGAAAAGTAATAAAACGTCATTGCGATCCGCCCGAGGCAGACAGCATCTCGCAAAATGACACCAAAGCCTTTTTCAACAGGTCGAAAAATCTGAACACTGCTGTTTTTTATTTTCGTAGATCAGTCAGCCAAAAGTCTGTTTCGTATTGATCAACTTTTGATTATTATGATATTCTTGCGCTACCGGCCAGTTTTGTCTTTGCCGGTAAATAATCTATAATATATAATGTCGATGTCATATAGAGCCTGGTTTGAATGCTTCAACAAACAGTGCGGGGAGCGTTACCCTCTTGACAAGATCGTCTATCGCTGCCAGGTATGCGGCTCTCTGTTGGAAGTAAAGCATGATCTCAAAGCCCTCGCCCGCCGCGATGCCAATAGATGGAAGAGGCTGTTTGATGTGCGCTACAAGTCAAACGAGTGGCCTTATGGTTCCGGCGTCTGGGGTAAAAGGGAATGGGTACTTCCCCAGATCGACGATGAAAACATCGTCTCCCTTTACGAAGGTGGAACCAACTTGTTCTGGGCAGAGCGTTTCGGTAAAATGCTCGGCCTTAATGATCTCTGGATCAAACTCTGCGGAAACTCCCATAGCGGCTCGTTCAAAGACCTCGGTATGACGGTGCTTGTATCGCAGGTCAAGCAGATGATCAGCGACGGTTCACCGATCAAGGCTGTTGCCTGTGCATCTACCGGCGACACTTCAGCCGCTTTGGCCGTCTACTGTGCTGCTGCGGGTATCCAGTCTATCGTGTTACTGCCAAAGGGCAAAATCTCTATTGCTCAACTCATCCAGCCAATCGCTAACGCTGCACTCGTTTTGTCGCTAGACACTGACTTCGACGGCTGTATGAGAGTCGTTCAGGAAATTACAAAAGATGAAACGATCTATCTGGCCAATTCGATGAACTCTTTGCGCATTGAAGGCCAGAAAACCGTCGGCATCGAGATCGTCCAGCAGTTTGATTGGGATATCCCTGACGTAATTATCATCCCCGGAGGTAACCTTGGTAACGTATCCGCACTTGGCAGCGGGTTGCTCATGATGCGAGACCTCGGCCTCATCACGAAACTACCGCGCATTGTAGTTGCCCAGGCAGAAAACGCAAACCCGCTCTACCGCTCGTATCTGAGAAATTTTGCAAACATCGAGCCGATACAGGCCCAAAAGACACTTGCCAGTGCCATTCAGATAGGTAACCCGGTCAGCTTCGAGAAGGCCATCCGGACCCTGAAGATATTCAACGGCATCGTGGTAGATGCAAGCGAACAGGAACTCGCAGATGCTGCTGCACTTGGCGATACCACAGGCATGTTCAACTGCCCGCATACTGGCGTCGCACTCGCAGCCCTTTTAAAACTTCTCAAGTCCGGTAAAATCGATAAGTCCGAACGCGTCGTGATCATATCAACAGCACACGGGCTTAAGTTTACAGACTTCAAGGTCAAATACCACGAGGGGACGCTTGATTTTCCCTGCAAGTTCGCTAATAGACCAATCGAACTGCCACCCCGGGCAGACGCTGTCATGGATATTCTCCGTGAAGCTCTGCAGAACAGAAGGAGAAACCCGATGTCTAAAAATTCTTCGAATTCCAAAAGATTGAAACCAGCAACCCTCGCTGTCCATGGCCATTGCCGTACTCCCAAAGCGCATTACGCAGTCTCCACCCCGATCGTCCAGACCTCCAATTTCTATTTCGACTCCACTGCCGAGGTGCTTGAGTTCATGAAGGCCAAGAGCAAGGGGCGTGTGTTACGCGAGCACGAATACGGCCGTTACGGCAACCCTACCCAGCAGGAATGCGAACGCAAGCTTGCAGCAATCGAGGGTGCCGAGCGTGCACTGCTGTTCTCTACCGGCATGAGCGCAGTGATCATGACGTTATTGGCCTACATGAAGCGCACGAAACATATAATTTTCACTAACGACTGTTATCGCCAGACACGTGACTTTGCGACGTCTCTTCTCGCAACGTTCGGCATGCAAGTCTCACTGGTAGAGCCGACTGCTGACGCAATAAATAAAGCCATGCAACCAAACACAAATATCATCTTCACAGAATCGCCGACCAATCCGTACCTGCGTGTGCTCGACATTCCTGAAATAGTGAAAATAGCTCGTAAACACAAAGCAATGACCATCATCGATGCCACTCTGGCAACACCGTATAACATAAAGCCATTGGATTTGGGCGTGGATATGGTCATCCATTCAGCGACCAAGTATCTTGGCGGCCACAACGACCTTTTAGCCGGCGTTACACTCGGGAAACACGACCTGTTAAATGACCTCTATCGCATGCAGAGGATGATTGGTGCCACACCGGACCCGTTCACCTGTTTCTTGCTCGAACGGGGACTGAAGAGCTTTGCATTGCGCATGGAGCACCATAACCGTGCCGGATTGGCCGTTGCCCAAATGCTCGAATCACATCCGAAGATTGAGAAGGTCTGGTATCCCGGCCTGGAGTCACACCCGGACCACAGAATCGCTTCCGAGCAGATGAGCGGATTTGGCAGCATGATCACATTCCTCATCAAAGGCGGGAACAAGGAGACCCGCAGGTTCATTGACTCCCTGAAGCTGTTTCTCATCACACCCAGTCTCGGCGGCAGTGAAAGCTTAGTAACTCAGATGTCTACGATGTCATTCTTCGATTATCCGGAGGACTACCGCCGATCAATCGGCATGGTGGATAACCTCGTTCGCATAGCGTTAGGCCTCGAGGACGTGGAAGATATTATAGCTGACCTGAAACAGGCGTTTGACAATATCTGATCCTTATCTGTATCACAGCTTCGACAGTTTTTATTCCTTCTTCTAATCCTTGATGATATGGACATGCTCACTCTTATCTGTGTGCGTCCTTTTTCCTGCTGCCTTTATACAATTCATATTCAAGGAGCCTGCATTCTATGCCGCCGTTAAAAAACTGGATCCTTCGTTTTGTTCTCAAACCAACTTTCCTTGCAAGATCAAGGTTCCCCGTAAAGATATACCCTGTATATCCCCCGCACTGCTGCTTGAAATAATCCCCGATACCCTTGTATACATGTTCGAGCTCTTTGATCTCACCCATTCTTTCACCATACTCGGGATTCAGTATCAAGACCCCCCCTCCGTCAGGAACGGTGGTCTTTAAATAATCACATATATCAAATTCAATCAGATGCTGCACGCCTGCACCGGCAGCGTTTCTCTTTGCCGCCTCAACCGCATTTTTACTGATATCGGTCGCAATAATCCTGTAATCCAGAGTCATCTTTTCCTCTCTTTTTGCCTGTGCGCGCAGTTTATGCCACAGCGATTCTTTAAATCCCTTGAGATGCATGAACCCGTAGTTATCCCTGACGATCCCGGAAGCCTTTTTCGTACCTGACATGGCAGCCTCGATGGCAAGGGTCCCGCTACCGCACATGGGATTTATAAAATGGCCCTGAGCGTTCCATACAGATGCACGGATAATAGCAGATGCGAGTGTCTCCTGCAACGGTGCCTTTATGGGGATCCTTCTATACCCTCGCCTGGAGAGAGGTTCCCCTGAGGTATCAAAATACACAGAGCAGCTGTCGCCTTTCCAGTAGAGGTTGACCACAACACTATCCTGTTTCGGACCTGAATCAGGACGCTTCCCGCACGTTTCCCTGATTCTGTCAACAATGGCATCCTTGCATTTTACATTTGCATAGCGTGAGTCCCTGATGTTCGGATTATCGACACTGGATGTTACACAAACATATCCGTCTCCATCTATATAATCCTCCCATGCTATGTCATGAACTGAATGATAGAGGTCATCAGCATCCTTTGCAGTGACTTCCCTGATGAGAAAAAGGACGCGATGTCCCGTGCGGAGAAAGAGATTAAGCCTCATGGTATCGTCCAGCGTCCCTTCTGTCGCTATGCACGATGTTGCCTCAGACAAAACAGGAAATCCGAGCAGAATGACTTCTTCTCTCAAATAGGACGCAATCCCTTTTGCACAGGTAATGAGGATCCTGCTTTTCCCGTTTCCCTTAATTTCTTTTTTTTCCTGGTACATCCTTCCGTTCCGTACGGGTGATAACAAAATTTTCAGGCTGTAATTCAGGTTCTTTTTCAAGCTCCTCGATAAATACAGTGATTGCCTTTCGCATGAATTCCGAGAATTTCACGCCGTGTGGTAATGCAAGGATCCTCTGACGCGTATCTTCGTCTATTGTCGTGGTATATTTTGCCATAATTACTCCTTGTGTTACGTTACCGAGGTAAAAGTCGCTGCCAGTCCCTTATAGTTTAATTTTATCAAAGATGCTATTGTTATTAACAATAAAATAATGGCCGTGTTATACGGTGTTACCTGTACTTTCAAGGAGACAAGTCCATAATTTTTGGAATTTTTAAAAAAACAACTTATAATAATGTTCAGAGCGCGTGCGTTTTTATCAGCAGCATGGCAGACGGTGTCTCTCAAATGACTTTGTAGACAACTTTCTTATGGAACATGAAAAGAAAATACTGATCGCACATGATATAAAACCATTGATCGAAAAAGGGGAAAGTTTCTTTAAGAGAGAAAATATAAAAATATTAGCATCCTCCTCAAACGAAGAGGCCCTTTCCATTCATAAGAAAGAACAGGTTGACCTCATTATAAGCCGGCTTGACTCCCCGCAGATGGACGGTAAAACTCTCTGTTCACTTATCAGAGATAATGTTTATCTGCGCAGGGTCTCTATCATCATGGTTTATTCAGATATTAAACCTGCTACCGAAATGATATCACAGTGCAGGGCTAATGCATTTCTTCCTGACCCGATAAATCTTCCGCTCCTGTCTGAGAAGACCCATCAACTCCTTAACATCGCTCAGCGGGAATCTTTAAGATCACCTGTTGCCGTTAAAGTTCACGGGAAATACAAAGGCAAACCTTTCTTATGCATATCGGAAAATATCAGTGCAACAGGCATGTTATTTCAGACGGAAAAAATTATTCATAAAGGTGACGCCATCGCATGCTCTTTCTTTCTCCCGAATTCAATGCACATAGTAACTGAAGCAGAGGTTGTGAGGGTTGTCGGGAAAAAAACTGAATTTGATACGCACCATTATGGCACTAGATTCTCAAATCTCAAAAGCAGGGATAAATCTGAGATAGAAAAATACACAAAAGAAGAATTGCGGAGACTGAAAATCGCCTTCAATAGCTTAAAAGACAAGTAGCGTTCATTGTGCATGTTCAATCATGCCCAGGATGATCTCTCTCTCTTCCATATCAACCCTCTCTATCCTGACCTTGACGTCCTGCCCTATGGTAAATGAACGTTTCGTATGCCTTCCGACAATACTCATACGCCGTTCATTGTATTGGTAGAAGTCGTCTGTCAAATAGGAGACATGGAGGAAACCCTCAATATAAAAGTCCTTGAGTCTTACTTTTACGCCATAAGGAGTAATGCCCACAACCTTCCCAACAAATGCTTCACCGACCTTGTCTTTCATAAACCATACCCTCATGGCATCCACAACTTCCGTCTCTGCCTTATCTGCGACACGTTCCATGCGGGACGAACGGAAGGCAATATCCGGGAGCACCTTTAGAAGTTCCGCTCTTCTCCTGTCCGGTAATTGTTTTTTCTTCATGACCTCGCTCAAAATCCTGTGTACGACGAGGTCGGGATAGCGTCGTATCGGTGACGTAAAATGTGTATAGCATTTTGATGCAAGACCGAAATGGCCGACATTTATGTGTGAATAACGTGCCTGCTTGAGGCTTCGCAATATCACATAATTGACAACCTCTTCTTCCGGCTTACCTTTTATACTGCGGAGTAGCTCTGCAAAATCCCTTGACTTTGACGGAGCCCCTTTTTTGTGCATATATTTGAGAACTTTAATGATTTCATTAAACTTAAAGGGGTCAGGTTCTTCATGGATCCTGTAAAGAATCGGGATACCGAGATCTGTCAGATAATCAGCGATAGCCTCATTGGCTGCGATCATGAATTCTTCGATGATCATATGCGCGTAATTTCTCTCTGCCCTTACAATTGCATCGGGAACTCCTTGTAAATCAAGCAAAACCTCCGGCTCGGGAAGATCGAAGTCGAGGCTTCCGCGCTTCATTCTCCTGTCCCTGAGAATACCGCAGAGTTCACCCATCAACTCAAAGTCGCGGAGAAGATACTCATATCTGTCCCGTTCCTGATTGTCATGATCAATCAGGATCTTCCTTACAGAGGTATATGTCATCCTCTCGTTGCTCATGATAACGCTCGGATAGCATCGTGTGTTAAGCCTGCCCCCTTTCCTGTCAAAATCAATCTCGACGGTGAGGGCAAATTTTTCTTCTCTTGGTTTCAGGCTGCATAAGTCTTCAGATAGTTCCTTGGGAAGCATGGGAATAACCCTGTCAGGGAAATAGACGCTTGTTCCCCTCTCTCGTGCCTCAGTATCAATAGGAGAGTTCCAACCAACGTAAAATCCAACGTCAGCAATATGCACATAAAGTTTATACCCCTGCCTGTTTATATCAATAGAGACAGCATCATCAAAATCCTTTGCATTTTCTCCGTCAATAGTAACTGTTTGAAGCGACCTTAAATCTCTCCTGTCACGTGTTCTTCTTCCCGCCTGCTCTCCTCTGATCCGACAGAGGGAGCCTGCCTCTTTGAGAACGTTCAGCGGGAATCTCCGCTTAAGATTGAACTCGTCAATCACAGCTTCAACCTCGGACTTTGGGTCCTGTGGTTTTCCTAATATCTTTACAACCTTGCCGACAGGGAGCTTCCTCTCTGACGGATAACTTATTATTTCGGCGATAACCACGTCTCCATCTTTTGCTCGACCCTTGTCCCTTTGCGCTATGGAAAGATTAAAGTGCAGAAATTTGTTTTTTGGCCTTACAGAACAGCCTGACCTCGTCACCTCGAAAATTCCAACAATCCTCGTTTGTGCCCTTTCAAGAATTCGCACTATGTTACCTTCACGTCTTTGACGGTTTTCAACCCGTACAAGAACCCTGTCATGATTCATCGCGTTCATCGTTGCTCTCGGTGGGATAAATATGTCCCGCTCTCCAGGTTTTTCAAGGACAACAAAGCCATATCCATCCTTATGAGATTCGAAATAACCGCTTATGAGGCTCATGTCTTCAGGATGCCCATACAGTCCTTTTCTTGTCATGACAAGGTCGCCATCACAAATCATGGACCTGAGGATTCTCTTCAATGCCCTCGCCTCCTTACGGTTTAAATCCATACCGGCGACTACATCCCTGAAGGCAAGCGGCCTCTTGGTCTTTTCTCTGAAAAATAACCGTACTGTCTCTTTATTCAGCATGATGTACTAATAAATTATGACATAGCATATTATTTAGGATAACAATAACACATTTACAATTCTTCATAAATACATGTTTTATCTTTCTCATTCAATAAAAGAATTTAATATGGAATATATATGCATTAGATAATTAAAAAAAATGAGAAAAGATCTAACAAAAGCACAGCAATTTTATAAAATATACTATTATCAAAAAGACAAGATAAATCGTAATAGCATATACTGTTGCAAAAACAGGATAAATCCTTGATAAAACATAGCATTTCAAAGATATCTTCAATCATTTTTTAAAAATGACACATAACTATTTGATTACTATAGGTTTTTCATCACACAGGGTTGAATCTATCCCTTTTGCGAAAACGCTCATGGAAGATCATAATTTTATCATACTCGAAGATGCACCGACTCGTGAATTTAATGATATGTTGCGCAAGAGAATATCCATAGACGCATATGTCAGAGAAGAAGAGACGGAATTCCCTGAGTTTTCCCGCCGTAACTGCAAAGTCCTGAGACTGCTTCATCAAAAAGGGAAAGAGATATTGCAGATAGAGCCTTACACGGAGCAGCTCATGCAAATCCATTCTTTGTTTTCAGAAGGGAAATATCCCCCCGACATTCTGAAGATAAAAGGATTGAAGTCCGTATACGAAACCGAGCGAAAAGCAACAGCAGCACTCATTCATTTTTATGAAGCTTCTGCGAGCGGTACATTTCAAAAGGTCGTTGAGGCAGTCAAGAATTTTGCCCGGGCCGATGCTGAGAGGTTTCGGCTCCGTGACACTATGAGGGCAAAAGCTATTGCAAAGATTTTGTTTCAGAAAAAAAAGGTCTATATAGAAGCAGGGGGGATGCATATATATCTCGAAAAGGCATTAAAGAAAATCCTTCATAAGAGATTTTGCATACAAACAGCATATGTGCTCGGACCTGCCATCAGGAAGATCAAAGGAACAAGTGATTTCCTGGCTCCAGGTGATCTCCTTACCATCCATTACATTTCAAATAAAAGGAAAAATGACAAATATGAAACACTCCTCGCGGCAAGAAGTCTCATCTACATCAAGCTCCTTGTGACGGAGGAGATGCTCCCGTCAAAACATGAAAAAACCCCTCACATCAAAGACGAGATTATGGTTAACGATATGGTCAAAGGACTATCAAAATCGCAATGCGAAGATCTGTTTGGAAAGATACGTTTCCGGAACCGCCAAAAGTCACTCGAGACCATGCACTGTTGCCTGAAGGAAATTTCTCATGTCCATCCTTGCCGGTGAGGGGCTATGAAATGCTTTTTCATACGTGTCATCTCTTGTTTCTATAGATACATGTTTTGGTGATAGGAGATGCATTTCCATGCAGACCAAAGTGATATTTCCACAGGCAAAGCCATTACAGAACGGTATGTTATAATTTGAATTCTATGGATCAGAACAAAATACACATCGTTCCAAAATACATTATGTATTCCTTTTTTATCATCGGACTTCTCTCTGCCATAGCCTTCAGGTCAATAATCGTCTTTCAACATATAGAACCTTCATGGGTAAGGCCTGTGTGGTATATTGGAACTACCGGGTACTTCCTTTTTTTTCTCTACAGGTATAACATTACAAAAAAGAGAAAGAAGGCTGTTGAGGATTTTCAGCTCATAGAAAAATTGGAATCAAATGCCTGTTTGACTGAAAAGGACAGGGAAATAGTTTTGTACCTCCTCTCGTCAATAAAGCTTTCTCTTGAGGACATGAATTATGCCATCATCTTTCTCCTATCTGTTGTTGCTGTAATTGCCGACTTGTTTCTAACATTCATGAAATGAAGACAACTATCATCATCTCTACTTTCAGCATAAAGTCTCTTTATTTTGACAGACAGAGAATGCCCGTGAGGATATTGTCTGTCATGGTAAGATGAAACGAATGGTTAATGATGAATCTCTCAAGAAGACCCTGAATCGGGAAGGTCGTTTGATTCGCCTCCCTGCAAAAGGGAAGGCTGTATTTGTGGGTGATACGCACGGAGATTTTGAAGCCACGGAAACAGTCTTTCACCGTTATTTTCACTCTGGATATATCCTTATCTTTCTGGGTGATTATGTAGATAGAGGTCAATACTCGAGAAAAAACATAGAGTTTTTACTTGAGAAGAAACGGGACGCACCGGAACAGGTAATTCTGCTCATGGGTAATCATGAAACGTATTCTCTTTTACCTTTCTCCCCTGCCGATTTCTGGGAAGGTCTGTCTTTAGAAGAAGAACAATCCTTTAGTGATATATGTCAGCATCTGCCGTTTGCTGCCATGACGGAAAATGGACTCATCGCTGTTCATGGTGTGCCGCCTGATGTGAACACATCAGATGAAATCGATTACATACAATTAGTCAGTGAACAGTGGCATCAGATTGCATGGGGTGACTTTGTAGAAATGCCGGGTGACTTTCTCGGAAACTACAGAGGGAGGCCTGTTTATGGCGAAGACTATTTTAAAAGAACAATGAGTCTGCTGAAAAGAACTGTCCTCATAAGGTCTCACCAGCCTTATATAAAGCCTGTTATTTTTAATAACCGTTGTCTTACCCTGATGACATCTCATGCATATAAACCATCGCGCACTATTGCAATTGCAGATTTGGAAAAACGAACGATTAAGACAGTCGGGGAACTGGAAATTATAAAGATCTAATTATCTTCACTCCTTGCACATACCCTGATGCATCATCTTTCCTTCAAGCTTCTGCGGATAAACCACGTGTGACTTTAAATAAAAAATAAAATTGTCAGATCATTTTTAAAAAATATCTTGACAACATTTGCTTTTTAAAAATATAATAAGAGGTTTTGTGATTCAATCTTTCGGCCGTGAAAGGCCGCACGGGAAGTACCAATCCTTTACAGGATAGAAGATAGGAAAGCTTTGTGCTTATTGAATGCTATAGAAAGACGTAAGGGATTTACGTACTCACTAAAAAATGAAAGGAGGGATGTACTATGGCCGGGCAAGCGAAGTCAAAGACCGATGTTGGAGCACGGGCTGAAGCTAGGAAAAGAGTTCAGCTCTGTAAAAACTGCGGGAACAAGATTGAAGTCGTAATGAGTGTTTCCCCAAACGGAAAGAAAAGAATCAGACGTCTGTGCTGCGAAGGCTGATCTCCGCTATCTCCTGCGGCATGTACCATCATGTCGCAGGAGATACGGTATGTTAGATTATACCTTCTTCTGTCTCACTCATATTAATATCCATACCGAAGATCTTTAAGAATTAATCTCTAAGATTCCTTGTCCGCACTTGGCGGACTTAAAGCAGGCTCCGCAATCTCGTGTCTTGAAGAAAGATTGCCACGCTCGATACGATCTCGCAATAACAAGATAGACAAGGTTTCATATTGAGCAGGTTATCGGGCAAAATCCCCTATGATCGGACAATTTGTCTGAGTATTTATGCGTATCATTGTTATAATTTTAAATAATATCAAGAGGTTACATCATGGCATTACTTTTGCTATTTAATCAACATCAGGGAAAACAGAACTATGAAGATACCTCTGAAGAAAGGAAGACCTCTCAAGCTCTGGTATGAACCATGGGGTGAAGTATGGTATGACCCCGTCCGGCCCGATTTTGCATACCTTTCGTATGACGTTTATGTACCTCGTATAAATTTTTATGAAAAGAAAGATACATACCAGGTGAGAGTAGAAATTCCCGGTATAGACAAGAAGAAAATAGAAGTATATGTAGATACTCACTTGAATGTACTCACGATAAGGGGAATCAGAACATGCAAAGAGGATAAGGAGGCCGAGATGTGTCATCTGAGGGAGTCGGCCTTCGGCCCTTTCTCCAGAAGAATACATTTACCGTCTGATATTGAGTCTGATAAGGTTCAGGCTACCTATAAAGACGGGGTATTGAATATCAAAATACCCAGGACGACTACGCCGGCAGCAAAGAAGATAGAGATTAAAACATAAAGACCTTGTTAGGGGAGATAACGAGGTTTTCATTAAAGCCAAGAGCAGGTGAAGGTTGTTTAACCGAACTCTGGTTTTATTCCTGCAATCAGAGCAGCCGATAGAACTACCCCACTTCCTAAAAGGCACCCTGCCATTTTTCCTAAGCCTGTTGTAACTGGCTCCCTGGATTCTTCAAGCCCTTTCTTTCTTAGCCATTGTGCTATTCCACCTTCAAAAAACCCTGCTATTCCATCTGTCAATGCATCACCAATGACTCCACCTGCTATTGCCCCAGCTACACCAAACAATGTACCACCCCATAGCGCGGGTATAGTTAAAAGCCCTGTATCAATGGCACCGAAAATCAGGTCTGGAAGAGCACCCTTAAAAGAACGTTTAGCAAATAACAGCCCAAATAAGGGTATAAACGCTACAACAAAAACGATTGGTCCGATTGGAAGTCTATATTGAAGTGTTAACACCCCAATTAATGCAACAATAATACCCCAAATGCTGACATATAATCCTTTTTTAATCATGATTAACTCCTCAAAATATATTTCTCCTGACTCATGTCAAGAATCTTTTTTCAACCATTACGAATGATAATCAGCACAATTATATCAGGTTTCTTGGGAGTAAACTACAGGTAGGAAGGTTGCCTCTCATGACTTTCAGGAATGCTGTGTGACATTCGAATAAGAAAGACAGCGCCGTCATCTGAATCGGCTAATAAGGTAGACTTAAACGCTATTCTTTCATATAATGCCGTGTATGGGATATATGCAAAGAAGTTTGAACTTTTTCTTATGAATTACCACCCATAATTAAAGGCCACTGATAAATTTACCTAAGAGTAACATAAAAAACAAACAGAAGGAAGATAGGAAATGGAAAAAAATCATTCGGAATTTATTAAGACAATCAAGAGAACAGTAGTTGGAGTTTTGATTCTCTGAATGGAAATGAGGAACTATTACACTGACGATGAGAAAAAGACAAGAATAAGGGAGGTTATTAAGGAAACGTGTAGGAATAACAACATAAACATTAAGGAGTTGAGTTACGGTGGGCGAAGGAGAAATGTTTCATTCGCGCGTGAGCAGGCAGCCCATATTCTTATTGAAGATTTTGGAATAACACTTGCAGAGGCTTCGCGGAATCTAGGGGTAACAACGTCAGCAATATAATATGCTTGAAAGAAAATAATGATAAGTTCAATTAGTAAAGAACGCCCCCTAATTTATTCAGAAATATTGCATTTAGGATAAGTGCTAAGAATTTATTTCCGGAGGGGAGACCGCTATTATCTGCAGTGTCCTCTATTATAATCACCAAGACCTAAATGGGCTTTTACACATCGTACATTCTTTTTGTACTTTACTTTTCCTCTCATAAGTTATCTTTGTCTGAATGTAATATTTTTTTTGTAATTCGCGACCAATGCTCAATGACCCTATCTTCAATTTCTTCGTCTGGAACGGTCTTCCCTTGTTGAAGGTAGAAAAGTCTGGCTGTATAGAATGCGTTCGATAACAAAGCTCCTATGAGGTTTGCCATTTCTTGGGCGTCATGCACTTTAGCTTCAGATAAAATACTCTTTATTTTGTCTGTTGAGAAAGCTCCGGATTTCTCCTCCCTATATTTTCTTTGTGCAAGCTTGCTCTCGCTCCTTTCTATATCGGTATCTTTTATTTCTGTTTCGGGAGAAAATCTGTCCTTGATGCTGATATAGCGCTGCTTTTTCTGGATTCCGTAATACTTTTCAAGAGCATTGAGTAATCTCAGTTCCGTTATGACATAGGGGATGATCTCATGACCTGTTACAAACCTCAGATCATCGACAACTTTCATATCTTTGGGATTGAGCATGGCTACATGGAGTGTGTGCCGTTCCATCTTGAATGGGAGGACTTTGTACTTTTCTACGGTCTCCTTGCTTAAAAAACTGATTACATCCTCAGATATGGAATTAATCATGTCAGGGCTTACTGTTGGTAAGTTTAGAAATTTACCAAGAAATAATGCAAGCTTTGCATCATCAATAAATCGTAACTCGACGAGGTTTGTGTCAATTCTCCCACCAAATACAACTTGGCGCTCAAGTGCGTCATTTAATTGTTTCTCTGTTATTAGACCTGCTTTTACTAAAGCTTCACCAAGTTTCATAACTGAATATTCTTCAAAATAAGCATATTATACTCAAAAAATATGGCCTCTCACGGAAAAGGCCTTTGAGCAACTCCTTTACGTAGCTACTCTATCTTAAAGGATGGAATCGTTTTCACTTCCTCTGAAAGTTCATAAGGCATGAACATCGGGATAAGCCCCTGAGAAACAGCGGAGAGACCTTCCTCATAAGAGACAACCCGTCTGATAAGGTCTTTTTTATCCTGAAGACCCAGGACACTGACAAATGCATCCAGCATCCCTTTTGGAAAGGAATATACAAAAAGATGTCCCTCGACGACAGAAAATATTGGGTTGAATTCTATAGCGAGTCCCTCATTCATCGATTTCTTCTTTAACATACCTGCCTCCACGAGCTTTTCTGCAAATCTCTTCCGGGCAGTTTCAGAACGTTCGAGCATATGCGCAATCCCTGAAAAAACATGTGGCATGGTCTGTGTCATGAGCTTTCTGGAAACATCAAGCCTGACCCACCAGAGGTCATAACTCAGAAGCGACCTTCTCTTCGTAACCTGACTCATAGCACCCACGTACATATTCCTGATATAAAGGAGATCCGGGAAATCAAATATGGCCGAGGGCATCTCTTTCGGGCAGTCTTTGGAGGCGAAATGCTCCTCAACAATTAATTTTTCCTTCAGATCGTCGTTCCAGAAACGTACGATTTTCCTCATGAATGGCAGGTCTGCTTTATATCCGGACAAGAGAATTTTCGTTCCTTGAATTTTCTTCCGTGCTCTTCCAAGAAGTATGAATATCCCCGGGTTACGTGCATCTTTTGGAAGCACAACAAATCTCAGAGCCATCCGTTTTGTAAAAAGATAGACAGGTATGTCATTGAGCGTCAGATATGATGCTGCAAGTTTCAACCCCTCTCCGAAATACCCCCGCATCCAGCATTCCTTATTGCTCTCTCCCATTCTCAGCCCTTCCAGATTGACACCGCGCCCCCTGTCGCTAATCCACGTGCCTAGATCATCGACTTCTATCTGAACCTGCGTATCGCCTGTAGTTAATTCTTCTTCATCAAGGGCGTTCTGGAGCAACTCCCGTATTGAAACAAAGAGATCAAATTCCCGTTTGTCGACATATTCCTGGGACAAACCTGTAGAAAAAAGCGCATCATATCTTTCCAGGTAAGGGGTTATACGGTCAGGGTCCTCCAAGTCTACCGCAATACCCCTATCCGCTGCTTCTCTTAATGGAATAATTGATGCAGAGATGCCGGGAGGGATGTCGTAGATTCTCAGAAGTTCCTTGATCTCATAGGCCGAGTTATAGCTCACTGTGAACTCCTTTCATCTTATATCGATTTAAAGGAAATTAAAATGTTTTTTTATCGGCTTTTTAATGTCCCAAACACAGGAGAGGCCCTTCGGAAAGGTCACAAAATCTCCCTGCTTGAGTTCTATCTTTTTCCCGTCATCAGTCTCAACAACAACAGTGCCCTGAATGATATAGCATACCTCGGTATCATTGTAGTGCCAGTCAAAACGCGACACTCCCTTTTCCCAGATAAGCCAGTCCCTGACTCGAAGCTCTTTGAGCATTTCATCTGTTGGCTTTTCGACTTTAATTTCCATGATCTCCTCCTCCCATATTACCTATAATTCAGCCCCTTCCGCTCTCTAAAACTCTTTATATACCTTGGCGATGCTTTCACCTGCCACATGCATGGAGAATTCATTGAAATATCCGAACGGTGTACAGAGCACCGTATATCCTGCATTTTTCAGTTTCTCCGCGGCATACTGCATTGTATGCTCCGCAAATTCAGGCGATGCCTTGCTTGAAGAAAGATGGTTGAACGGATGGATCACCGCGTGCTTCGTGCCGAATTTCCCGGCGAGCCACTTGATGTTCTTTACGAACTTATCAAGAACGCTCTTGCCTTTTTCTTCGTCATCTGCTTCAGCATTGAAAAAAACAACAACGGTATTATCAAGAGAATCCTCCATATCGACATCGGGGACGCCCGGCAGACTCTTCGATGCAGTCTTAAACCACCACCTGTTTGCATAGAAAAGCAAAAGCTTCATCTGTCACTCCTCACTATGCTGTTTACCAAAAAAATACAATCAATTGTTGAACAGCGATAAAACTCCCTGGAATCTTTGCATATCTATTCTGACATATTATCAATGAAAATTCATTATGTCCACATATATGAGGTATAACAGGAAAGTAATGAATAACCGGAAAACTGGTTCTCACTTTGGGTTTCTTTCTACCTGAGGGGAAGAATCTAAAAAAGACTCTCCTGACACTATCCACTGCCGGTATATAAACTAATAAACCCCTCACCCTTGCCCTCTCCTCTACTAGTCATAGACCGCCGGGGGAGAAGGCAGTAAATACGCCCACCCCTCGACGAGAGGGGTCGGGTGTTAAATTATCGATTTTGTACACAGACTCTATCTGCTTTATCACCCATACCAAAAGGCATGGCCATTGCTGACTAAGCCTTTTGGTTATATCTCGTACATTCACGGATAGATATTTGAATAGTAATATCTTGACTATTACCTGTGATTTTGTTGTAAGTTAATAAAGAACTTGACAAGGAGGGTCATGAATGCGGCTGACATTGACTATTATTTCTGTTCTCCTGTTTTTTCAATGTGCCTGTAACACAATTGTGTACAGAGCTTCAGGAGAAAACATCATGGATTACGGCATCGAAAATAAAATTCTGAAAGACATCAACGAAGCACGTGCACAAGGCAGGATGTGCGGAAATACATACTATAAAGCAGCACGGCCGGTCGTCTGGAATGACAAGCTTGCCGATGCATCATTAAGACACTCTCTTGATATGGCAAAAAACTGTTTTTTAAGTCATACGGGTTCGAACGGGGATAATCTCAGTGAAAGACTCTTACCGGTTCATTACGATTGGACTGCATGCGGAGAGAATATAGGCCATGGCTATCGGAGTTCTGAGGAAGCAGTCCGTTCATGGCTAAAAAGTCCCACGCACTGTAAAAACATCATGAGCCCGAATTTTAAAGAAATAGGTGCCGCTTATGCAAAGAGTGAAACCCTCAGGACTTATTGGACAATAATTTTCGGAAATCCCCAAAAGTAACATTTAATAAAACAAACTTCTCTCTTCCTGCTTTAAGCTTCATGTTTCATATGTATGCTGAAGTCACGTGCGGATAATTTACCATTAGTTTTGAAAACTAAGGTAAAATATGATTTACAAAGTGGAAGAAACAGGGACATGGTCTTTGAACCGAGAAAAGAAGAACGACAGGATTATCCTCATGAGATAGAATACGTTGTAGATCCTCTTACAACATATGAATTCTTCAAGGCTGTTGCTGTCAATATCAGTAAATCCGGGTTATGCCTCTACACGTCTACCCCTCTCAGTGAAGGCCAGACAATAACAATCAAGAGTACTATACCAGCCCCTTCTCAAACAGCGGTTGTGCGCTGGATTCAGAAATTGAACGACTTTTACTACAAGATCGGCCTGCAATTTACCCAATAAATACTATGAACTTAATGTTCTTATTTTTAAGTTCCAAGCTCTCTGTTTTTACCTTGATTATCATTCATAAATTTCCTGATCAACCAGAGCAGATGCTTTATTAGAGAGGCTTTACAGAGTGTTCGGCTCCTTCAGGCGGAGAACACTCTGTACCTCGGACACTGTGGAGTAGTATTGCTTAATCCACAAGGGAGTCCGCCTCGGGCGAATAAAAATGAGTGGTGATAATGCTTCTGTTTTGCTATTCCACGCCTCATGATAATCCATGGCAGCATATTCTTCCGAACCTTTATGCATAAGACAACATCGTCTTTTGTATATACTGAATCTTTTAAACCAGGCATTACGGCCTGTCATCATTTGTAGTATTTATCCTACAGGAAAATTGATCAATCACTGATATCTTTTCTTTTCTTTTCATTGTAAATATATAAGTAAGACTTAGGACACTCACTGTTCCTTTTTGAAAGGAAAATATGAAGAGGACATACGAGAAAACATTTGCTGAAAATTTTCCGAGAAGCGGTGGAGGTTATCATATGAAAAAAATCATAGTGGTAGATTATGATCAAACTTTTCACCCTTATATAAGAATTCTCATGGAAAGATTAGGGTATATTGTTATGCCTGCAAAAAAGGGCATAGACGTATTAAAATTCGTACAATTCGAGCAACCTGATGCGATCATACTTGATATGGAGGAAAATATCAAAGACGGGATGATAATTCTAAGCCAAATCAAAATAAATGGGAAAACATCTTTTATTCCTTTAATAATTGTACATGCAAATCTGACATCTGAAATTATTGAAAACTGTAAAAAATTAGGTTGCGCAGGATATCTAACCAAACCCATACGAATAGAGGAATTGTATAATATGTTAGTAAATTTATTCTCTTCGAGAACAACGAGGAGAAAGCATGTACGGGTCTTAGTCAACAAAAAAGTGCAAGTAATTCATAGAGGCAAAGAATATACATTATATACAGCAAACTTTTCAGAAGGTGGTATGTATATCAGGAAAACAAATCCTTTTCCCATAGGCTCATCATTGGAAATAACAATACCATTGAAAAATGAAGATCCTATTACAATAAAAGGAGTCGTCGTACATGTTAAGGGACTTCTCGATGACGGTGATGTGCTGAATAGTATAACCGGCATGGGTGTTCAATTCAAAGAAATCACCGATAAACAAATCATGACACTGAAACGCTATAAGGAACAGGTCTTTGCAGAAGATATTTTTAGAGGAACTTTTCTGAAATACAGCTAAAAGGAAATAGTCTCCTGCACCGAGCTTTATATGCCTTTTTATCGGATGTAAGGCATAATGAAAGGATGTCAACTAAAACATCTTCCATTTTCCGACCTCTCCATGATGATACGCCCGGACTATTTATGTCTTTTGAGTTAACACAATTATATCGAATTAAACGCGCTTTGGCGAATTTTCCCATCAATCTGCACGCTGAAACCACTGACAATATATTATTGACAGGATATTTTTGTGAAAGGATTTTACATACAGACTATTTCATGCGAAATCTGTTTATGGGGATAATATTGAGATCTCCTATCTTTTCGCTGCCTCTTTTATTAATACCTGCCCTATAACATTTCTCTGTATCTGGTTCGTTCCTTCATAGATCTGAAGAATTTTTGCATCTCTCATCATCTTTTCAACCGGGTATTCCCTCATATACCCAGAACCACCCATGACCTGGACAGCATTCGTCGTGACCCGCATCGCCATGTCAGTTGCAAAAACCTTTGCTATCGCGGAATCCTTTGATATCTCTTTTGCACCACTATCGATATACCGCGCTACAGAATAAATAAGAGCACGTGCCGCTTCTATCTCTATTGCCATATCTGAAAGCATGTGCTGAACTGCCTGAAAACTGATTATCGGATGCCCGAACTGAACACGCTGCCTTGCAAATTTTATGGCCTCTTCAAATGCACCCTGGGCAACTCCAACACCTTGAGCACCTACACCTATTCTCGAGTTATCAAGCGTCCTCATCGCAATGATGAATCCATAACCTGGCTTGCCAAGGATATTTTCCTTGGGAATCCTGCAATTATCGAAAACCAGTTCCCTTGTGGCCGATGCCCGTATTCCCATTTTCTTTTCTTTTTTCCCGAAATGAAAGCCGGGCGTGTCTTTTTCAACGATAAACGCTGAGGCTCCGCGCGTACCTCTTGACTTGTCCGTCATGGCAATGATCGTGTAGATTTCTGCCTCTCCTCCGTTCGTAATCCACTGTTTTGTGCCATTGATGACATATTCACTCCCGTCAAGCTGCGCTGTTGTCTGTATCCCGGCAGCGTCACTCCCGGCATTTGCCTCCGTCAGTCCAAAGGCAACGAGTCTTTTCCCGGCGGCGATATCGGGGAGGTACTTCCTCTTCTGCTCATCTGTGCCGAAAAGAAGGAGCGGGTATGTGCCAAGGGCATTCGCTGCATATGTTGTCGCTACACCAAGACATGCCCTGGAGAGCTCCTCAACCGCGATACACAGCTCAAGACTTCCTTTTCCAAGACCCCCAAACTCTTCCGGGACAAAAAGACCAAACAGGTCTGACTGTGCGAGCACTTCCATAATTTCCCACGGAAATTCCTCCTTCTCATCAAGTTCTTCCCTTACCGGAACAACCTTCTCCTCTGCTATCTGCCTCGCCAGTTCCTTTATCATGACTTGATCTTCGGTAAAAAAATAATCCATGTTTCACCCTCCATATGGTTTCATAGAATCCTGTTAGGATGTACCCAAATCCAGTGATAAGCTGACAGAAACCTTGTCCATTGTGAACTTACAATGAATAATTTTATTCTTCAAAGTATGTAGCAGATGTTATCTCGGATTCCCAGACAGTAACCGCAGACAGTCGTAGGTTACCATCATTTAGCTTCTTTTTAAGAGAGTCGAAAATCCATTTTGCTATATTTTCAGAAGAGGGATTTTTTTCTGTAAAGGGGAAGATTTCATTTAAAAAACCATGGTCGAGCGGCGAGGTCACTTCTCTGATAAAATCCTTCAACTCATGGAAGTCTATTGCCATATCGATCTCGTTCAATGTTTCCGCAATAACATGAACCTGCACCTTCCAGTTATGACCATGGAGTTTCTCACACGCTCCCTTGTACCCTCGAAGCTGATGAGCAGAAGAAAAACTTGTCTCTACCATGAGTTCGTACATCGCAATCCTTTATGTCTTTTTCTTAAAAACCGAGATATAGGGGAGATTTCTGAATTGTCCTTCATAATCAAGGCCATAACCAACGACAAACTCATTCGGGATCTCAAAACCTACATAGTCTAAAGGAACACGCACAACCCTTCTCTCCTGTTTATCAAGGAAAACACATACCTTAAGACTTTTTGGGCCTTTCTCAAGGATATTCTCCCTGACGTAATTAAGCGTAATACCCGAGTCAACAATGTCATCGATGAGGAGGACATCTTTATCTGTAACGTCTTCCCTGATATCACAAAAAATCTTGACCTCACCTGAGGTTTCAGTCCTGACATAACTTGACGCGACTACGAAATCAAGTGTAAGCGGGATTCTTATATTACGGACGAGGTCTGAGAAAAACATAAATGCACCTTTCAGGATGCCTATGGCCAGGATGTCTTTTCCAGAGTAATCCTGAGATATCCTGCCTGCTAGTTTTTTGACTTGTGACTGTATCTGGTTTGTTGTCAATAGTGGCTTTCCAACGATCATGAATTTCTCCTTATTTATTTCATGTAAACTATGAACCTGCTGCACCTATTAAATAACAATTACCGTAAAATCTCAAGTGCTATTTGAAAAAACGTTCCGTGTGTTACCTGGGGTATAATAATTCATGGGGTATAATAATTCAAAAGAGTTCACCACGCTGGGACATTCTACAAACTCAAATTTGCCTATAGACTTTAGCTGCCCTTCGCATATTTTTCATTGCGAACACCCAACGGGTGTGAAGCAATCCGTACTGAAAGGCCGTTGCGGGGGCGAAGCCCGTAGCAATCTCATCGGATATGGCGAGATTGCTTTCCGCCTCGGCGGATCCGAATGGGGAGGACGCTTCGCTCGCAATGACAACTTCTATAGGCAGATGTGGGATAAAAGCATATGGCAACAATAATAACCAGGGATACGGATATCCATTTCCCCCACTTTGCCGTACTTAAAGCTTCTGCCGGATCAGGGAAAACTTACGCCCTCACTAAACGATTCGTCCAGTTCATTCTCTCAGACAAGATTCCATACAACAGTCTGCGAAATATCCTTGCTATAACGTTTACGAATAACACAGCAAAGGAAATGAAAGACCGGATACTCACATGGCTCAAGTCAATATATTTCAACCGCTCCGAACAAGTTAACGAACTCTCGCACATCGTATTACTTGATCGAGGGAAGATGATCGAAAAGGCAGCGAATATATTAGAAGAAATACTGGTCAATTATTCAGATTTTCAGGTTAAAACTATCGACAGCTTCATGACAACTGTTTTTAAGACCTCTGCCCTTGATTTTGGTTACAATCCGGACTTTGACATATTGTTAAACAAAGACCATGTCATAAATTATGCATTCGATCTATTCTTAAGAGATGTCAGGGAAGGTACCGAAGAGGCTCAACTCTTTGAAGAGATCATTTCTATCATTATCCAGAATAAGAAAATGGATGCTACATATCTCTGGGATCCTTCAACGAATCTTCTTGAAGAGATCAAAAGAATATACCAGCAGCTATCTTCAACCGGAAAACAGCCAAAGGTTGAGAGCTTTTCACGAGAAATGAACACAATAAAGGACGAGATACGGAGCACTATTGAAACGATAGAGAACCTGATAAAAATTTCCGGGCTCGACAGGAGACGGAACTCTTCCTATATGACGATCCTCCCGCTTGTCCGTGAAGGAAGGTTCATAGATCTCATCGGAAGAGGGATGAACAATCCTCCTGTTATGAAACCGAAAAAGAATCAAATCGCTCTCCGGGCATCGTATGAGCAGATATTGCACCGGTGGACAGAACTCGGACAGATGATCAGTCATTTCACATATTACCATGTCTGTTCCTACTATACTCCGTACATGAAAATTTACAGGGAGTTCAGAAACGTCATCGAAACACTGAAGAAAAGGCAGGGGAAAGTCTTTATCGAAGACATAAACTGGAACCTTGCCGGATATCTTGACGCTGAGATCGTTCCGGATGTCTATTTCAGGATTGGTGAGACGGTATTCCATTTTCTTATCGATGAATTCCAGGATACATCTCCCATTCAATGGAAAAATCTCTTTCCACTTATAGAGAATGCTCTCTCTCAAAAAGGAAGTGCTTTCATTGTAGGCGATACGAAACAGGCCATTTACGGATTCCGTAATGCAGACTACACCATCATGAAAGCACTGGAAAAACAAAACCCTTTCCCTTCCGCTATCCACATAGTCCAGGAACTCGATACCAACTACAGGAGCCTTGAAAACATCCTGACGTTCAATGAGAAGGTTTTCAGGGATGTTGTTGCAGGGAGCGAAGCGTATAACGAGGCAGGGGCTCGTAGTGGGCTTACCGACTATGTCCAGCATGTATGGGATCAACAGAGACAACGAGGATACGTGGAGGTAACTATCCTGGAAAAAGACGATGAGAACCCACCTGAACGGCAAAAAATTCAGGATCTCATTAAGGAACTCTCAACAAGAGGATACGCGTACAAGGACATTGCCATCCTCACCCAGAGAAACGAAGATGCAGTGAGAACAACAAGCTGGCTTAATGAGCAGGACATCCCGTTTGTTTCATACAGCAGTCTCGATATACGGAGAAGAAAAATCACCGGCGAAATCATTGCTCTCCTGCGTTTCCTTACGTCACCTACAGACAATCTCTCCTTTGCTACATTCATTCTTGGAGAACTTTTCGAGAGAATACTCGCCCACAGTTCTTTCGGGATAAAACGGGAACGCCTCCATGAGTTCTGCCTTGGATCGAGAAGCACGCCGCCTTTTTATAAGTCTTTTCAGAAAAACTTCAGTGAACTCTGGGAAACATACTTTGCAACATTATTCAAGGTATCCGGTTATTTACCCCTCTATGATCTTGTAACACAGCTTTATGCTTTCTTTAAAATTTTTGAAATCTTTCCCGATGAAGAAGCTACACTTATCAAAATACTCGAGGCAGTTAAGGACTTCGAGGGAGCAGGTTATAACAATATAAGTGATTTCCTCGTCTTTGCGGAAGACGCAGGCACCAGTGAAACACAATGGAATATGGATATTCCGAAAGATATGGATGCAGTTAAGGTCATGACCATCCATAAGGCAAAGGGGCTCGGGTTTCCCGTTGTCATTGTTCTCCTGTATGGAGAGTGCACGCGAGGCTTTCAGTACATTCTGCAGGAAGACCAGAACAAGGTATCCCTCTTGAGAATCACACGGGATACGCTGACAAGCAATAGGACATTTGAAGCGTTGTACGCCGAAGAGATGATCAGGGAGCGGGTGAACAAGCTCAATACCCTTTACGTCGGATTCACACGGCCACGTGAGGAACTTTATGTCATAGGGGTCAAGGGCAATCATGAATGGTACCCTTTTCCCATACTTTCAGCATTGGATTACCCTCCTTCTCAAAAACCTGATTACACAACAACAGAGCCAGTGGGATCCGTTGCTGCCTTCAGAATCTGTCACCACCATAATCACTTCGAATTTCAACAACGATCCGAAGACACCTTGCATATGGAAGAAAGACAGAGAGGTGAATTCGTACACAGGGTGTTGTTCTTTATTGAGTATGTCGATGAACACTTTGAAGAAAAGCTCTCAGAAATCATAACAAGGGTTAACAACGAAATGTCCACTGACTATTCAGGAACGGATGTTACAGATACCATAATAAATTTCCTCAATAAAAGGGAGATCGAAGAGTTTTTTCAAAAGAGACCCGGGAGAACAATCCTTAGAGAACAGGAATTCTCCGACAGGAAAGGTAATCTGTTCAGGTTGGACAGGGTAATTCTTGACAATGAAAAAGTCACTGTTATTGATTATAAGACAGGTCACGACAGAGGTTCAGATGATGCATACAGGGCCCAAATGGAAACATATCTGAAGATCCTCCGTGAGGTCTATCCCGGCAGACCCGCCGAGGGCATTATAGCCTTCGTTGACATAAAAGAACTCAGGAGTATAGCTTGAAGACGCTGCTCATACATCCGGGACAAAGCATTATAGAAACGATACTCCCCTATCTGAAGTGCACCGGGAAGGATTACTCCTCTTTTATGGTCGTTTTTCCAGGCAGGAGACCTGCACATTTTCTGAGAAAGGCACTATCCCGTGAACTGCAGACGAGCTTTATTCCACCAAAGATTTTCTCAATAGACGAGTTTGTTGATTTTGTCTGTGGACGGATACAACCGAAGAGGGACATCGAGACGATAGATGCTGTGACCATTCTCTATGACATCCATAAGAATGCTATACACCCCATTGGCAATGACCGGTTTATGACACCCGATAGCTTTTTTCCGATTGGTCTTAAGATCTATCGTGATCTGGAGGAACTCTCTATAGAGGGCATTCATACCAACCTCATAAAGTCAATTCAACCATATATTGACGAGCAAATACCAGAGCATACAATAAAGAGACTGCAATCGCTTTCATATTTTTATGAGGAATTCTATAAGTTCTTGGAACAAACGGAATTCACGACCAGAGCGCTGAAATACCGCATTGCAGCACATGCAATGGACAAGGCAGGTCTTGATACGGTTCCTCTCATCATATTTGCAGGGTTTTTTGCTCTCACCCTGCACGAACAGACCATGTTTAAGAAATTGCTGTCATATGAGAATAGCCTCTTTATCTTTCAGTATGGTCCTGGTATTGAAGAAACACTGCGAACTTTAAGGATAAACATTGAGAAGGAACAGTTCAGTGCTCCTGAAACAAAATTTCATTTTTATCAGAGTCCGGACACCCATGGACAGGTTTATGCCTTAAGCACCCTTATCGCATCAAGAATCAAGCGCGACGAGCCCCTGAACGAACGCACGACAATTGTGCTCCCAACCTCCGAAACACTTTTCCCGCTCTTGCGACAAGGGCTTCCTATCTTGTCTGAAAAGGATTACAATGTCTCACTTGGTTACCCGCTTCACCGGACACCGATATTCGGATTCCTCAACAACCTCATGGATATTGTAATCTCCATGGATGAAGACCGCGTTTATATTCCTGATTATCTGAAGTTCGTCCTCCATCCTTACACAAAGAATATCTATCTCAACGGGAATGCAGAGATTACGAGGATTATGTTCCATGCCCTGGAAGAAGTACTTTTGCAGAACAGGGAACGGACATTTTTGACGTTAAGCGAAATTGAAGAAAACGAACAGTTCCGTGCTCACGTCATGCAGGGTATCCCGCATGACATAACGGGCATGACAGACGCTCATATCAAAAACCATTTGCGGTCGATACATCACAATACAATAGAACGTTTCATCTCCTTCGATTCAGTGAAAGACTTTGCCATGAAGTGTTCCGATTTACTCGCCTATATAGGCACCAACAGTACTGCCCGTCTCCATCCGCTGTTTTATCCTTTCTCGGAATCTTTCACACGTTCTCTGGATGTACTTTCCAAGTCTTTCATGAAAACCGTCGTCTTTGCTGAACGAAACAGTTACTTCATATTTTTCAGAAAATATATCTTAACCTGCCATACGCCCTTTGAAGGCACGCCGGTCAGCGGTCTTCAGATTCTCGGTTTTCTCGAGACGAGGAACCTTTCTTTTGATACGGTCTTTTTTTTGGATGTCAATGAAGAAACCATACCGGCAACAAAAAAAGAAGATACCCTTGTCCCGCATAAAGCTCGCCAGATACTCGGACTCCCTACCTATCAGGACAGGGATAAACTAACTGCTTATTACTTTCATACACTCATACATGGAGCACGAGACGTACACATATTTTTCTGCGAAAACGATGCGAAGGAAAAATCCAGGTTCGTTGAACACCTCCTTTGGGAAAAACAGAAAAAGGACGGAACGACTGATGCAAAAAAATATCTGAATTTCATCCAGTATAAAGTCAATCTCGAACAGCGCCCTCCGCAAGATATCATAAAAACTGACGGCATCATGGAATACTTACAGGGCTGCACCTATAGTGCTACGTCCCTCGACAGCTATCTGAGATGTCCCCTGCACTTCTATTATTCTTTTGTTCTCCGCCTCGATAAAAAGGATGAATTGTCAGGTGAAATCGAACGGGTAGACATCGGGAAACTCGTACATCGCATCCTCTCAGAATACTTCTCCGGGAGAAAGGGAATCACTCTCCGTGAAAACGATCTCGACACACGTGAAATGGAACACCTTATAGAAAAGCACTTCAAACAATCATACGGGAATAATATAACAGGAAATGCCTATCTCCTCAAGAGACAGGTCGAGCTTCATTTGAAAGACCTTCTCAAATCGTATTATATCCCCCTCGTGAAGGAAAAATCTGTAACGGTCCTCGGGACTGAATATAACATCAGATACAGGAAAGGACCGTTCATGCTCAAGGGCTGCATAGACAGTATCGAAAAGAGGGGCACTAAGACATGTATTATCGATTTCAAAACAGGTGCCAATCCGCATTTCCTGAAAATAAACCATAAAAATCTCGACTTTAAGAAGAGAGAATCATGGAGTGACGCAATCGGGAGCCTCCAGCTGCCTCTGTACCTCTTCCTCTATTCTCAACAGACAGCAACCAGCATCAGTGATCTCGATGGCATGTACCTCTTAATCGGCAAGACAAGAATAAGCAGAGATATCGAGTTCTCACTCTTTGACAACCGGGTGAATGCTGAAAGCACATACAGTCTCTTGCGCGACATCATCTTTCGGATCCTTGATGAGATAACAGATCCTTCCATTCCGTTCACCCCGACACAGAACAAAAGAACACGTTGCCCTTCCTGCAATTTCCATTATTTGTGCGGGACACAATGGATAATGAAACGATAGCTATTAGCTCATAACCGATACTGCGGGATTCGGTGACCGGTGAAACGCTAAATCGGGGAAACGGAGACCCGTTGAACAGTAAGAAGTCAGAAGTATCATAAAAAATTCAAATTCCAAAATCCAAATATCAAAAGTTTTTAAGCTTGCAGGCGTTTCAGCTGTCCAGCTTGCCAGCCTGTATGGAACTCTGTATGAACTTTACGATTTGCTCTTTACGGTTTTATTTAGAGCAGGTATTCTGCAAGGTTAATCTTATACTTATTTGTGTCAAGGGTCTTTGTTACAGATCTCAGATACCGTCCGTATTTGTCTTTCTCGGTCAGTGATACAACGCGACCTTGCGTCCGTTTGCCCTTGCTGTCGACAATAATCAGAACCCGTGGTCTATCGGCAAAGACAACGTCACTCTCGTAAACAAGCCCGAGTTCTTTCGTGTCAAGCATGACGAGTGATCCGATGGGATAGATACCGATCATATTGATAAAAAATTTCATGAGCAAGGGGTCGAGCTGACTCTCAGACCGTTCCATCATAAGACTGAGTGCCTTGTCAGGAGACATCGGGATTCTGGAATAAACGCGCGCAGATGTCATAGCATCGTACTGATCTGCAATACTGACGATCCGCGAAAAGAAATCGATCTCTTTGTAATGTCTTACCCTCGGATATCCGGAAAAGTCGTGGTTTAAATGATGCTCAAACGCTACGATAGAAGATCTGACGGTAATAGGATCAAACCCCTTAAGTTTCAAGATTGACCTGACACCCCAAATCGGATGTTTTTTTATCAGGTTCCACTCATCTTCATTGAAATTACTCGGTTTATTCAGTACTTCATGGGGGATTTCAATCTTGCCGATATCATGGAACAGTGCTGCCAGGCCGAGCTCAGTGAGCACCCTTTTGCTCAGACCGATCCGCTCTCCGAGTGCAACCGACAGTATGCTGACGTTCACTGAATGATGGTAGGTATATTCATCATAATCCTTAATTGCGGTCATACTGAGGAGAAGCTGTTCCTCGCCCAATATTTGGTCGACCATAGTTTCAACAATTCTCTTTGCCTTCTTTATATTGACCTTTTCACCTGACCTGATCTTGTTCATCACTCCCTTTGAATAAGAAACAGCATTAAAGTAAGTTTTTTTAATTATTTTCCTGACATCTACTTCGTCACCTTCCTTGATCTTCTTTAATCTATCTACAGAGATGCGGTTTGACTTTGCCATGACATCTGAAATCTTTTCAAATGGCTCATCCAGACCAGATGAAGTGAACGCTTTCACAAATAACTTGATATCGTCTGCTGTGATCCTATCCCTGAATATGATGCTCCCGAGCTCCCTGTTCTTGAATTCACGGATCAGAAAATCAAAATTAAGGAGATATTCAAGTGAATATCGTATACGGATGCCATCGAGATAGAAAAACTCACCTATGAGTTCAAGTGTAACAGTCCTCTCCGCTTCAATCAGGGGGTTTATCAGTGTTATGAATCGCTCGATTGCGGATATAACAGCGATATTATTCGGATCATGAATCTGTGCGTTTCTCATGATAACAGAAAGCTGATTGATTATATCCTGTGAACTCCTGCGCTCAACAACATCTTCTTTACTGGCCATGTTCTAACCTCTTAATAGCACTGTATGCATACTCTCTCAGGAGTCTATTGTTTGACTTCCGGTATTTATAAAGGACCTGGAGTGCTTCCTTATTTCCGAAAAGACCGAGCGAGTATGCTGCACATGCGTTGTTTTCAAAGTTCTTGCTCCTGCCAAAAAAGAATGCTTTCTTTTTGAGAACCTTCATGAGAAATTCAAGAATCTCTTGATCCTTCCACCTTGATAGGATTTCATAGAATTCCTTCTTTTCTTCAAACGTTCTTTCCTTAAATGCCTTATCGGAGATTTTATCGAGCAATATCCTCTTTGCAGCTTCCGAACCGATCTTACCGAATGCCTTTGCTGATGCTATCCGTATATCCATATCCTCGTCGTCGAGACATTCTTTCAGGGTCAGTATGACCTCACGACCGCCCAGTTCACCGAGTGCCCTCAGTACCTCTTTTCGTACACGGGTGTCTTTGTGCTTCACCGTCCTCTGAAGGTATTCAATCGCTCTCTTATCTCCGATCTTTCTCAATATATATATGATATTCCTTACAACAAACCACCGTTGGTCTTCAAGTCCCTTTGATAATGCCTGTATATCCTTTTTGCCGAGGAAAATAAGAGCTTCGATAGCGTTCTTGCGTGCATGTATGGTCTTGAGCTCACCGAGAAGTTTCACAAACGACGCGATAGCATTCTTATCAAGCATCCTCACAAAATCTTTAAAGACCTTTTCATCAACCTCTGTACTACTGTCAAGGATTCCCGCTAAGCGCTTAACAATCTCATCAGTCCCGATGTATATTACGAGCATTCTCATATATTTCCTTATCTCCTCAGGACTGTGCTGATCATCAATAATCCCCCAAGCTTTCTTCAATAAATCCACGACTTCATCGAGACGACCTTGCTTCATAGAAAATTTTGCAGCTTCCTTGAGACATCGAAACAGTTCCTCACTTTCACCCTTCCCCTCGGACAGGGAGATAACTTCAAAAAGAATAGTAGTCAATTTTTCTATCTTGCTTGAGGAATCTTTCTTAAGCTCTCCTGCAAGACTTTTCAAATCATCCTCGGTAATGGGCATGATCGATACGGATTTCTGCTCCACTTCTTTGAATCCATCCATATAAGCCTTGAGAAGGTCGTCTTCGCTCGTTGCCTCCTCCAACACCTCTTCTTCAGCTTTTGTTTCATAATCTTCCACATCAGCATCGACAAGGACCGTTTCGTCAACGACATATTGTATGTTCTGAAAATCTTTTTCCCATAACAATGTGACGATATCGTCGTCGATGACATCCCTATCAAAATCAAGAGACAAAATCCTTAAAAATACCTCAAGCTCTTCCCGGGATAATCCCCTGCTAAACGTTAATTCCCTCACCCCATCCTTGAAAAAGAAGAGTGCCAGGTTATCTTCTTTTTCAGTACTGTGATATATCTCTTCTGTATCATAGAAAATACCGTTGTACTTGATATGCAGCATATACTTGTCTTTGTATACGAAAAAATTCTTGAACTTTGTAAAAGTTTCCTCAAGGGTTTTTATATAAATAGGATTATTCTGTGGATATATCCTGAAAGTTTTTTTTGCTTTGATGATATTCTGCAGGATATCTCTTGCTTCTTTTAGATCTTCAGATGATTCCATAGTTAAAATTATCACAGACTCTGAGGAGAGTCAAACGTTACAGGCATGCTGAAAAAGTCCCTGAAGGGACAGTTTGTCATGCTGAACTTGTTTTCTGCCCCGGCAGATCCGCCTGAGGAGGACAGCATCTCGTAAAATCAATAAGTTATGAAACCCTGAATCAAGTTCAGGGTGAAGCTCATATAATTTTTCAGCATCCTGTAAGATTCAGACAAGGATTATCCTTCTTTCCCTTGCAAAATTCTTAATGATCATTAATGCTGAATGGAGCCTCGTGAGTCTCGTATTCCTCCACCGGATCGCCTTCGTGTCACTATGAGGGAATTTCTCGCCACGTATAAATGTCTGTGTTTTCATGATCTCATTATAGAGCCCTTTGAGTGATTCATTATCGAGAGGTTTTAAAAACAAGGGGTTCACCACGACGTACCCTTCGGCTATATCAAAGGTAATTGCTTTTAAACTTTTGCCCCTTATTGTCGGCATTCAAGCAACCTTTCGTCTTACAAATATTCTTGCTATTATTATACCTACTTCATATAAAACTAACATAGGCACTGCCATAAGGGTCTGATTAAAAAAATCAGGTGTTGGGGTTAGAACAGCAGCAACGATAAACGCAACAAGAACAGCGTATTTCCTGTTTTTCGCAAGCGTCTTGGGGGTAACGAGTCCCATCCTGGCCAAAAAAACGATAGCAACGGGAAGTTCGAAGACAGCCCCAAACGCAAGTATGAATTTAAGACAGAAATCAACGTATCTTCCGATGGAGAGCATGGGGCTCAAGAAATCGCCTACTTTGTACGTGAGGAGGAATCTCATCGCAAAAGGCAAAACAACGAGGAAACAAAATGCCGCTCCAACAAGAAAGAGTGACGTTGCCACAAATATAAATGGAACGACATAGTGACGCTCCTTCTGAAGAAGACCCGGGGAGACAAATTTCCACACCTGATAGAAAATTACTGGCAAAGACATGATCAATCCGACAACAAACGCAATCTTTATGTGCATCCAGAAAGCCTCGGCAGGAGCGAGAAATACGAGTTTTATGTCCTGGAGTTTATCCTGAGGAATAAACTGGATATATGGATTGTCGAGAGTGACATGGAGCCTTTTCTTCAGCGGGAACATAACCAGTCGGAATATGTTCTCTGAAAAAGTGAATGCGACCAGGAAAGTTATAAAGAGGGCTCCGAAAGAAACTAACAGCCTTTTTCTGAGATCACCAAGGTGCTCTGTAAGAGGCATTTTATGTTCTTCCATAGTTATAGTCTAACCCCATACGTATTTGAATGCTTGCGCTCAATGCCCGTCAGGATTCTTTTCGGAGGTCTGTGTACTAGTACCTTCTTTCTCATCATACGAGGGCTGGTCTTCATCTTTTTTCAAGACCGTATCAATCGACTTACCGGTTTCATCAATCTCTGTCTCAACCTGGTCTTTTACATCCTGGAATGCTCTCTTCAGATCACCTAAACCTTTCCCGAGAGTCTTTGCAAGTTCAGGGAGTCTTTTTGGGCCAAAAACGAGAAGAGCAACTAGGAAGATAATGATCAGTTCTTGTAAGCCAATGTCAAACACGAACGAAGTTATTCCTCTTCATATATCTTCTTAAGTTCTTTCTTTTTTGATGGTGAATGAAAGGTCACCGAGAACATAAGACGTGTCTCCGGATTTCTGTTTTTAAAATCGTATCCGGCACCAACCGTTGTATAGATAGATTCCGTGGTTTTTATCCGGTAACCAATTCTACCTTCAACTGATTCTACCTTACCGGTTTTAAAGCTTGTCTTGCTATACAATTCGGCAAGGATCTTAAAATTATGCGCAGCAGCGAAATCAAGACCTGCGAGCAGGGCAACCTCATTATCGAATCCCCCCCTCCCCGGCATGACAAAAAAAAGGTTGATATGACCATTTACAGGGCCTACCTTCTTGCTCACAAGCAGACCGGCTCCAAATCGCCCGTCTGTACTGTATTCATCGGTCCCTGACGGGAGGGATGCAGTGATTATGTATGCGAGCGACGGTCCGTATTTCCCCTCATTAAAAAACCTGTGCTTTAAGCCGATTGCGATATCTTCAAACCCGTCAGGCGAATCTGAACCAAATATGTAGGGGACGTTCATGTTTAGTTCAATACTATCACTTATACCATAGGCCCCTTTGAAAAAGAACTTGTACAAATCCGGGTCTATCGATACCTCAACATCTGTTGAGAACGCAACATTACCCCGTGTGAGACTGCTCGTACTGAACGTTGAAAAAGTTCCGTTGGGAGCTAACGGCTGAAGGCCTGATATCTCTAACCCGTACGCATTGCCAAAGGAAAACAGACATATGACGACAAGGGAGATGAGATATTTTTTCATTGATACAACATACCAGAAAAAAAGAAAAACTGTCAATGAAATCAGCCTTTCGCTCAATTTTCAGTCGTTGACAAAGATAGCTCATGAAAATATAATTATATAGATATTCTCCCTGTGCCGCATTTTCCACAACGTGGTGCTCGGGAACGACAGGAGGCTTATATGGCAGAAGGTGTATCCGAGGTGACAACATCCACATGGGACAGTGAAGTAATCAAGGCTCAAGGTGTCGTTATGATTGACTTTTGGGCTGCCTGGTGCGGACCGTGCAGGATAATCTCACCTACAATTGAGGAATTATCAAAAGAGTATAGCGGGAAAATAAAGGTATTAAAACTTAATACCGATGAAAACTCAGATATTGCGAGCAGATATCAAGTCATGGGGATACCTACTATTATGTTCTTCAAAGATGGCACGAAGCTGGACCAGATAGTAGGTGTCGTGCCCAAGCAGTTCCTCAAAGCAAAGATAGAATCTTTCCTCAATTCGTAAAAACATCATCACGTGAAGTACAAGAGAAACTGCTCTTCTGAGAATATTCGCAAGGAGGCTTTTTACGAAACGCCATGTTTGAATCATTGACTGAAAAACTTGATTCTATATTCAAGAAACTAAAAGGGAAAGGCCTTCTCAAAGAAGAAGACGTTGAAATAGCCTTGAAAGAGATACGTCTTGCTCTTCTTGAGGCCGATGTCAACTTTAAGGTTGTAAAAGATTTCATTCAAAATATCAGAGAAAAAGCTATCGGCAAAGAAATCCTTGAAAGCCTTACCCCGGGACAGCAGGTCATAAAGATCGTCAGTGATAGCCTCTGCGAATTGCTCGGTCAGACGAACAGCAAAATCCAACTGTCCCCTAATCCCCCGACGATTATTATGATGGTCGGACTGCATGGTTCCGGGAAAACAACAACGGCGGCAAAACTTGCACGTCTCTTCAAAAAAGAAGGGAGGAGGCCCCTTCTTGTGGCTGCTGACCTTCAAAGGCCTGCCGCAATTGATCAACTCGTTATGCTCGGGGAACAGATTGATGTCCCGGTTTATAACTCAAGAGATACAAAAAATCCCGTCACTGTATCTACTGATGCTATAAAAAGGGCAAAGCTTGATGCACGGGATATCGTTATCGTCGATACTGCCGGGAGGCTTCATATTGATGAATCATTGATGACCGAATTAAAAAACATCAGGACTACTATTACGCCGAAAGAAACTATCCTTGTTGTCGACGCCATGACAGGACAGGATGCAGTCAACATCGCAAAAAATTTTGAAGAACAGATCGGCATTGACGGGATAATACTTACGAAGATGGACGGCGATGCAAGAGGAGGGGCTGCACTGTCTATCAGATCAATAACCGGAAAACCAATAAAATTCATCGGTATCGGCGAGAAAATAGAGATGCTCGAACCCTTCTATCCGGACAGGATCGCTTCAAGGATACTTGGCATGGGCGACATGATCAGTCTTATCGAGCAGGCACAGAAATCCTTTGACCAAAAAGAAGCAGAAAAACTCCAGAAGGCAATACTTGAAGAAACCTTCACTTTTGATGACCTGAAAGACCAGATGAAAAAGCTCCGTAATATGGGGCCCCTTGAGAATATTCTCAATATGATCCCCGGCGTTCAAAAGATTAAAAATCTGGATGTTAACGAAAAGGACTTTATAAAAGTAGAGGCAATCATCAACTCTATGACGAAAAAAGAGAGGAGAGACTATACTATTCTTAACGGAAGCAGAAGAAGAAGAATAGCTCTGGGGAGCGGTACGACGGTTGCAGACGTTAATAGGGTTGTAAAGCAATATATTGAACTCAGGAAGATGCTCAAGATGTTCAAAGGTAAAAAGAAAGTTAAATTACCAAAATTCCTCCCATTTTAGAATCTTCTTGCACAAGGGGCCAAGGGTCGAGGAGTCATGGATTTGAGTGAAAAAATAATTACTTGCTCATTGTAACGCTTGATCCCTGGAATCCTTTCAGCTCCGGGCAGATTCGCCGGGGCGAAGAATCCTCTAATCCTGATAATTTTTATTGAGGAAGAACCCCAGTTTTTCAGGCGGTATATTATATTATTCCTTTGTCCGGCGGGGTTTACTTTAACTGTCAAAATATATTACAATTTCCGATATCCAAAGGAGGTGAGAATTGGTCAAGATAAGACTCACGCGTCTTGGTGCGCATAAGAAACCATTTTACAGAATAGTAGTAGCAGACTCCAGAGCCAGGAGAGACGGGCCCTTCATCGAGATCCTTGGAACTTATAATCCCATGAAGGAGCCCAGTGAAATCAAGATAAACGGAGAAAAAGTAAAATACTGGTTGCAGCAAGGAGCAAAACCTACTGATAAAGCTACGAAACTTATACGGATGGCTGGCCTGTAGACAGCCCAAATTCGTTTGGAGGTGGGAAAGTGATGAAAGACTTAGTAGAAAAAATGGCGAAGGCACTGGTAGATAGACCTGAAGAGGTTGCTGTAACAGAAGTAGATGGTGAAAAAACCACTGTTTTTGAGCTCAGGGTAGCACCAAGCGATCTGGGGAAAGTTATTGGCAAACAAGGTAAAACAGCACGAGCAATGAGGACCATTCTCAGTGCATCAGGAACGAAAATAGGGAAACGTTGTGTCCTTGAGATTTTAGAATAAATTGTTTCAAATAATTTAACTAAGGACCATTATACTATAGAGGCATAACGAAAATTAACTATCGGGGTGTAGGAGGAAGAGCATTGCTCCTTGCACCCCTAAATTTTTCCCAATCAATTCGATCGTACCTATGACGTATGGTATAATCACTATCTTCCCTGAAATCTTCCATGCATACCTTAATGAAGGAATTCTTAAAAGGGCTGTCCGGAGAGAGATCATTAAGGTATATATTCATGATCTCCGTGTTTTTACAAAAAATAAACATAGAACAGTCGACGATTATCCCTATGGAGGAGGCTCAGGAATGGTCATGAAACCAGAGCCTTTCTTTGATGCTGTGGAAACGCTCTACCCTGATACTTCAAAACGGAGGGTCATTATGCTCAATCCTGCAAGTAAACAATTCAACCACGACATGGCGATGAAACTCTCACACGAAAAAAAACAGCTTGTATTTTTGTGCGGACGGTATGAGGCTATTGATGAACGGGTGAAAATCGGCCTCGTTGATGATGAGATCTCAATAGGGGATTACATCCTCACTGGCGGTGAACTCCCTGCTTTGGTTATAATAGACGCTGTTACAAGATTAATCCCGGGTGTCCTCGGCAATGATGAATCAGCAGAAGCGGAGTCATTTTCAAAGGGTATACTCGACTACCCCCATTATACGAGGCCACCTGTTTTTAGGGATATGGCAGTCCCGGAAATTCTCCTATCCGGAAATCATAAAGATATTATGCGGTGGAGAAGAAAAGAGGCCCTGCGCAGAACACTGGAGAGAAGACCCGATCTCATAGAGAGGACGGCATATCTAAGCGCTGAAGATTATAAATTACTTAACGAGATAAAGGAGGAACAATGAACATACTTGGAGCTATCGAGGAACACTACAAGAAACAAACAACCAATTTCCACATCGGAGATACAGTCAGGGTATCTGTAAAGGTTGTTGAAGGCGACAAAGAAAGAATACAGCCATTTGAAGGCGTCGTCATTGCACGGCGTGGCAGTGGTACAAGAGAAATGTTTACGGTAAGAAAGATGTCCTTCAGCATTGGCGTTGAGAGAATCTTTCCGCTCCTTTCTCCTTCTATTGAAAAAATAGACGTTTTAAAAAAAGGTGACATTAGAAGAGCAAAGCTCTACTATTTAAGGGGTAAGAAGGGTAAGGCAGCCAAGATAAAAGAAAAAGAGCGGGCATTCGAAAAACAGCACAATGAAACTGCACCCGTAGCTGTTGAACCAGCTCCTGTAGCTAATGAAACATGATGATCGATGGATATCTTTGAGCATGACGAATCGCTGAGGGGAAAAGGGTTTTCGATAATAGCCGGGATTGATGAGGCCGGACGGGGAACACTCGCAGGTCCTGTTGTTGCTGCTGCCGTTGTCCTCAGGGAGGGAGAACGTATCAACAGGCTCAGGGATTCCAAGAAAATACCCGAAAAGGAAAGAACATACCTTTTCAATATAATTCAACGTTCCTCAATCGATATCGGCATTGGCATCGTGGATTCCGAAGAAATCGACCGTATCAACATACTCAGGGCAACAAAACGTGCCATGCAACAAGCGGTAGAAAACCTTTCTGTGGCACCTGACCTCCTTATTATCGATGCGGTATCACTGGCAGCAATTCCTGTAAAGCAACTTTCACCAACAAAAGGAGAAGACAAAAGTGCCTCTGTTGCTGCTGCCTCAATAGTAGCAAAGTGCGTCCGCGATAACATTATGCGTGATTTGCATCTCCGGTATCCGGATTACAATTTTGAAAGGCACAAAGGTTATTCTACGAAAGAACACCTGGAGCGGTTAAAAATCCATGGACCATGCCCGATTCACAGGAAGAGCTTCCAAAGAGTGATGTCTTTGGAATTACCGCTTTAGACTTATGAGGGTCAGTTAACCAGTGAATGATAAAGAGCGAATTGACGAAGCATTAGAACTTATCTGGAACCTTCATGAGGACAAGACCCAGGACATGACCCATTTCCGACATAGCTCTGAAGATGATGATGTAGAAGACCTCATTGAGATCCTCAAGGCAGAGCATCTCTTCATTGTTTCCGGAGAGACCCTCCAATTTACCGAGAAAGGATACGTGCAGGCGAGAGGTTTGATAAGAAGGCTACGGCTTGCCGAAAGGTTACTGACAGATGTGTTTGAAATGAGAGATGATACGGTGATCACTGATGCATGCAAGATGGAACACATTTTGAGCGAGGAACTTACCGACAGTGTATGCACCTTTCTCGGCCATCCGCAAACGTGTCCCCATGGTTACCCCATTCCACGAGGAGAATGCTGTAAGAAATACAAAGTAGAGGTCGAACCTGTCGTCATGAGGCTATCTGATTTTGAGATCGGTGCTAAGGGTAAAATCACATTCATCGTACCAACGAAATCTTCCCGATTGAGCAAGCTTAATGCCCTGGGCATTACTGCGGGAAGTGAAATAAAGCTCTTGCAGAAGAACCCGTCGTATATCATCAAGATAGATGAAACTACGGTCGCCATTGATCCTGAAATAGGCAACGAGATATTCGTCAAAAAAACTTCGTAGGTGTTATCCCCTCAGTTGCCCACCTGTTTTTTTAAGAACAAAATCAGCTATTGACGTATGGATATGCTCCACCTCGTCATCTCTGAGCGTTCTATCATGAGATCTGTATACGATATTGAATGCAAGGCTTTTTTTGCCAGCCGGGATGTGCTTCCCTCTATAAACATCGAATACCGATACCGCCTCTATTAATTCTGACGCGAACGTCTTGATCATAGTTTGAATGTCCGCAGCAGGAATGTTCTCGTCAACGACGACGGCAATATCACGTTCTACAGAAGGATACCTCTGGATCGGCACATAGTGGAGAGTCTCAGGAATAAGCGTGCAAAACAGATCAAGGTTAATTTCAAACGCAATAATCTCAGGGCTCTGTTTCTTGATGTCAAGACTTTCTGCTATATCTGGTCCAATGACCCCTATATACCCAAGACGGGCACCGGCGCCGTGTATATCAGCTGACTGCCCCCTATGGAGAAATGGTTCAGAAGACGGGGAAAAAGCAAACTCATCTATCTTAAACTCCATGAACATGGACTCAAGTGCGCCTTTTGTCATGAAAAATCCACTAACATTCTCTTCCCAGAGGGACGGAACATTTTCTTTATAATAGAGACCTCCCAGCCTTAGTTCTTCCAAAGGAATCGCCTTTCCAATATCCTGAAAGACCCTTGAAATCTCAAAGAATCTGATATCTTTCTGCCCCCTGTCGTGATTGTATTTAAAAATCCCCAGCAGTGCTGGAATCAACGTTGTCCTGAGCAGTGACTCTTCTTGCCGTAAAGGATTTCTTATGTGGATTGTATGCCGCCTGCTGTCGGTCTGAGGGATATGAATCATATCGAGACTCGAAGGACTCATGAAACTGTAAGTAATAACCTCTGTAAATCCGGATTTTTTCATGACCTCTCTTATCCTGTCAATATATCTCGACTTCTCATTCACTATGACAGAAGAAAGAGGACTTTTAGGGAACGCAGTGCGGACTCTGTCGTAACCGAGGACCCGCGCGACCTCTTCAGCAATGTCATGCTCTCTCCGGATATCATGCCTGAACGAAGGAGGATAGACGAGATAAAAATCTCTTTTATCTTCAGATCTCATACCAAGCCGCTCCAGGACTGCAAGCATATCTCTGATAGAAAGTTCTGTGCCCAAGATCTTGTTGATCTTCTCACCTCTCACGCGTACTGGTTCAGGCATATATTTCACCGGGTATGCATCAACGATATCATAAATCGTTCCTCCCGCAATCTTCCTGATCAGCTGAGCCGCCCTGTTGAGAGCGTTCTTGAGAAACTCTTTATCCGTACCCCTCTCGAACCTGAAAGAAGATTCACTAAAGAGATTCAGTTTCTTGGATGTTTTTCTGATAGATATGGGATCAAAATACGCACTCTCGATAAAGATATTTTTTGTATTTGAATCCACCTCAGTCTCTAAACCACCCATGACACCGGCGATTGCAATCGGTCGTAAGCTGTCCCATATGAACAGTGTATCCTCAGGTACTTCCCTTTCGATCCCATCGAGCGTCACAATCTTGTTGTTTTTACCTGCGGTATTAACGATTACCCTGTTATCGCGGACTGTATCAGCATCAAAAGCATGAAGAGGATGTCCGAATTCCAAAAGCACATAGTTTGTGATATCAACAATATTATTTATTGACCTGAGACCGCATTTTTCAAGTCTTATCTTCATCCACTCAGGAGAATCGGAAATGGTTACATTTCCAATATACCTGCCCGTATATCTGTGACAGAGGTCAGGGCATACAATCTCGACCGAGAAATCAGAGACCGGTTGTTTTGTCTCGAGTTCATGCTCTGGAATTCTTAAAGGAATACTGTACGCAGCCGATAACTCCCTCGCAATTCCAATCATGCTGAGACAATCAGGCCTGTTCGGTGTAACATTTACTTCAAGAACCTTGTCGCCACCGACGGACTCTATACCTTCAACTTCAAGGCCTGTCATCGTTAGCTTCTCAGCTACCTCTTCCGGAGGAACTGCAATCTCAACGAACTCTTTCAACCATTCAAACGGTATACGCATGGTGTCTATTATATCTTTGCCAAATAAGGATTTACAAGCAAGATGGCAGTTAGCAGTTTAAACTTCCCCCCGATATCCTGGGAATGATAGAGATATAACGATGTCCTGACTGTTCCCTCTTGGATTTCTTCCCATCCTGGACCTGGAATGGTGTTCGGCATCCTCGCTGAAGCACGGAAATCACTTGTTTCATCGATAATTGCGCATGGCATGAACAACTGCGTCATTCTTTTCTGTCGGTATATTTACCTGACCCCGTATATTCGTGAATGAATATATGACGGTGGCAGATGATGGAGTATTGATCAAAGAAAAGTCAGAGAGAACGTTCGTTGATTTAATTTATCCAGTTTCATAAAATGAAACGAACGATCAATAGACAAAGAGAGGTTCATCAATAGCGAGAGAGTTCTAATCTTTCCATTGTTATTTGTTCATATCATTTATCGTATATGAAGAACGTTGACTATACCATACACGCCGACTATATCCTCCCAATGGATAAGAAATTCACTGTTATCGAGCACGG
>ENA-OSEO01000555-OSEO01000555.1-sediment-metagenome-genome-assembly--contig:-NODE-555-length-92407-cov-5.862851_pt1 | contig 92407 bp, 77 predicted proteins | sample MGYA00237883_ERZ534232 | MGnify/ENA metagenome assembly ERZ534232
GGGGTCAGGTCTACACATTTGACAACCCCAGTTTTTTCTGTAGCTTTACTACCTCCTTCTGGATGTGCCTATCATTTCTCAGACTTGCTTCAAATCTGCGCCTGGTTTGTGCGATACAGCCGATTCCCCCACACCAAAGCTGGCACCTATCTCCTTGAGCTTCCTACCGCTGTATTTTTGACAGATATAATCACCTGGGTTTGTCAAATGTACAGACCTGCCTATGTGTGACCCCTGCCTATGGATGCGAGTCATCTCATTTGCTCGATGTTTGATTGTGTCGATTCTTCATGCACTATCAAGGGGTCACCCATATGTTTTTTTCGATGTGTATGAAACATCGTCGTGACTTTTTGTGCCTGCAGACCTGCATTCTCATCTCCTTCTTCTGGGCCCACCCAGAAAGGAGTGGCATGCTTCAGCAAATCAGACGCAAGCAATCACGGCCAAGGACTCGATGCAAAACCGAAAAACTTGCTCCGCGGTTGCTTGTCGGATTCGCTGGGTTAGTCCCCGATAATGGAAGTCTTTTGCCATTAAGCCGCCACCGATCGGGAAGCTCTTGGAGCAGGTGCCCCTCGGAGCAATCCCTGTGTGCTCAAATCCTCGTCAATATCGGGCCAATGAATGCCATAGCCGCCAGCGGAAATACGCCAATTCGCCCCCTTGCGCTTTTGTTCAGGACGTGGGTGTAAATCATTGTGTGCTTTGATCTGCATACCGTACCCTTTGGGTGGAAGAGGAATTTTCAGAGTTTTAGCTGCGCCGTCTTTAGAGAAGGAACATGGAGGATGAGCTCTTGTTCTTTTATCATTCTCACATCTTCGAACAAAAGTCTAATCATTCGTTTTTTCTCACGTAAAGGAGTCTTTGGATTCCTCCACAGCTTCGGAAAATCCTTGGCTAACCCGAGTATGCTCCCCTGCTCCTCCCGGGCATTCGGCGACAGCTTTCTGGAGGTCCGCGGGTTTGCTTGTGAGCTGCGCTATACGGATTGGGCGCTCCGAACTCTGCCGATCAGCTCGATTGCCTCGGCGGGAGGATGTTTTTCGACCCGACGGTACTCACGGCCGTCCCTGGTCCGGATCATCATTCCATAGTCACAAAGCCACCTGCGCAACAGGGCATGATCGCCGAACAGATGGTACTCATTCAGAAGCCCGTTGATCTCTTTTTCGGTCAAAACCTGCCGAGCAGGCAGTTTCGACCAGATGACCCAGAGGCAAAGCTCCTGCTGGCTGCGCTTTGCGGGCCAGCGCGTGAGCCGCCCTGCGTCATCGAAAATCCGCATCAGCCTCCTTATGCGGACGAAATCGATCGGCTCCGGTTCCGGCGCGGGGTGATGGTCTTCCAGTTGGTCCCGGGCGGCAAGTTGGGCGCGATAGTGTTGAAAGTTGCGGTAACCGATAGCCCGCGCCAGCATGTTCAAAAGCTCGAGGTGGCTTGGCTCTGATTCACGATTGAGGAGCTGGCCCTTGAGCGATCGTGCCAGGGCGGAAATGTCATCCGAATGGAAGGGCAAGGGTGTTTTGGACATCGTTTATCCTCGCGATCTGTGCCGATCCGGGTGGGATAATGTCGGTGGTCGCCGTCTTCCGACTCGGCACGGGATAAGGTGTCCGGTCGAATGGGCTTGAGGCAGGTTTAGCACCCCTCTCGGGGCGGCGACGCCTGGGTGAACTGCCGACCGGAGGGGAATATACAGCATGTTCGGGGACGTCGTCAATTTGTTATTATGGCTCATCGCGGATTACCGTGATCGTGTCGTTCTGCACCCGTTTGCCCTGAGGTATCGAAGAGCAGATCGTCCCGTCGTGCTTCGATACCTCAGCACGAATGAAGTGAGGAAATCAAGCTAATCCGCGATGAGCCGTCATTATAAGCGGTGCATGCCCCGTCCGTCGAGGCAGTGAGCAGCAACAACAGCGCTCAGCTTCCGGCGCCTTTCCCCCGGCTCTGTTTCACTGCATGAGCGCCTCAGAGTCCTCCAGCGGCGGGCAGATGCCGCCTCTCATATCCGAAGTAGTCCATAGAGGGGCCTGCCTTTGATTCCTTTGTTGTTAGGGGCATAGAACACCGCGCAGAACCATAGGGGTTTGACCTCTGACAAATTGGTCCGGAAGCAGTTGGAGTCACCTTGACCAGCCAGAAAACCGCTAATGTTTCCAAGAAAGAGGAACAGTTTTGTGGGTGACATCTTATCCCTCCCATGAGCCATCAACAATGTTGGTCTATGGCTCCTCTTGAGGCCAGAAAATAGTGTAAGTCGTTCCATTAAAGTAAAGAAGGATATCAATGCCAGCCTCGGTTTCAAGAACGATTGCATCACCGTCCAGATCGGAAACACTCTTCTTCCATACCGGGTAATCCTCACTTTCCCTTTTCAAAACAGATACAGGTGCAGGGGTTTCTTTCCATATCGGAGTGGAGAGAAAGTCAGGATCGTAGAGCACAGTCTTAGTACCCTGTTTTCCTCCATGAACAATTCCGAGTCCGAGCGATTCATCGAAAGGCTGCACATTCCCCCCTGATGACCACGGATTTATCAGCACCGAATCATCAGAAATCCTGCTGCTTCCACGGAGCTCAAGAAGGAAAAGATTATCAGCGATTCCGTCCCCGTTAAAATCCCCTACATAAGGCTTTTCAGGATTGATCGCAACAATGCCGGTCCCAAAGTTTTCACAGGCCCCCTGATTTACCATTCCTGCAAGCAAACCGACGCAAAGCAAAACGATTCTGATAGCTTTCCACCCAGGTTTTATGATCGACAGAAGAGTCCGGCCAGTCATAGTCTTCATCCTTTATAAAAGACTCGCAACCGTTCACCATACAGCCTTTTATGAACCGCAAAGGCGCAAAGAACGCCAAGGTTCGCAAAGGGCGTATCCTTTAGAGAGGACTCTTTGCGTGTCTTTGAGTCCTTCGCGTCTTTGTGGTGAACGATTACAAAGACTCGGCAGAAAAGGCAGAATGCTTCCAGAGATTCCATACTATCTCGACTCTTGGGTGAATAGAGAGAGAAATATCTACTCTCAATTGATGGAAATGGGCGGTGAGAAGCTATTTCAAAGCTGGATCTAAAAAGGGGTTGATTTGTTAAAATTCGACATCCATCCTATTGATTGGTAAAGGCAAGGGCAATGGGGAGGTTGGTGCCAAATTCGGTCTCACCGCAGAGTCGCAAGAAAGAGAGAACGACTGTAGCCAAAATCGCTCTCCCTCTGCGGCTCCGGGTTAAAAAGATGATGCCGACATTAGCAGCCCTTGGCAGTTAAAATTGCCCCGGCAGCTGGTTCCAGGTGACCAGATCCGAGGTGTAAAATAGGTCCCCTGTTGAGCTCAATCCTACCAGATCTCCCTGCAGATCCGAGTTGAGATGGCCCACGGCTATTTGACTCAATACCCCGGGGATCGATATCCAGTTGATGAGATCTGAAGTGTAATAGACTCGTCCTACAGAAGTGAGTCCGACAAGGTCGGCTTTGGAGTCGCCATTAATGTGTCCGGAGGCCAATCGAGACAGCTTCCCGGGCAAATGCTGCCAATTTGCATTATCCAGAGTGTAGTAAATGTCGTCTGTGGAAGTGACTCCGGCGATATCGTCGAAACCGTCTCCGTCCAGGTCGCCACAAGTCAGTTGATTCAAAACACCCGGCATCGTTTGCCAATTTATCTTGTCAAGGGTGTAATAGATGTGGCCGTCGGAAGCGACTCCCACTAAATCTGCGATGCCATCGCCATTCAGATCGCAGGCCGCAATTTGACTCAATACGCCCGGCACCAATTGCCAATTGGGAAGTAGATCATTCGTATAAAAGATTTCTCCTCTGTCGGTGAGCCCAAAAATCTCATCTATGTAATCTCCATTTATATCAGCGGCTGCAATCTGTGCCAAATATCCGGGTAGATGCCGCCATTCTCCATCTAATGCCTCAAGAGCGTAATAAATTAGACCTTCCGCTGTGACTCGCACCAAACCGTTACGAATCATAGCATTTGCCGGATCGGACGATTCGTTCGCCGACGTGGTAGACGATGCCTCTGATACGGTAGCGCCAGTGAAATCCGCCGTGGCCAGGTTCATTGAGCTGTTTTTCTGGCAGCTGGGGCAGGAGCTCTCGGTGCAGTGGGAAGGGCAGAACTCGACCAGATAGCCGGATGAATTGCTGAAAGTCGGTTGGCAGTTGCCTTGCGGGCTGCGGTTGTCGGAACATCCACCACCAGTGGAATCAAGATAGGCATCCGGGCACTCCAGGCTGTTACAGTAGAGCGGTCTGCAGTTGAGCTTTGAAGAATCGTAAATGTCGGTTACGCTCGGGTCGGGCTTGAAGACGACAGGCACGCTGTACCAGTTGCCGCCTGCCTTGCCTTGGGTAGAAATATTGTAGCTGTCAAATTTTGTGTACATGTTGCCACTGTTGCCTGCTGCGAATTCCACTCGGGTTCCTTGAGTGCAGTCGGCACCGCTGCCTTTATTTGCCACAATGCTGAATCCTTCGGTCAGACAATCCGGCTGCCAGGAGGGATTACAGGACGCATAATCTCCATTGACGATCTGCCAGTATTTGACTCCGTTTTTTGCAAGTGTGGCTCCTTCCGTACAATCGCACTGTGGTGCTCCAGGATTCCCATCCCAGTTGCAGCCGATCTGATACGAAAGGGTAATGTCAACCGCACAGCTGTTCTTGAAAGCGATGCATCGCTCACCGGCTGGACAGCTATCTTTCCAATAGACAGAATAATCCGTGCAAGTGTTTGTACATTGATTTCCTGATACTCCTTGAGCTATCGTGCTTTCCAAAAGGCCGGCCAAATTTGCATCGGCTTCGGCTGCTCCTGCTGAAATTGAATAAAGAGAACAGAGAGCTAAAAGGCATCCTACGACAAAGATCCCGATCACAAACTTTTTCATACTCTTCCTCCTCAGATTGAATGCAGGTTATCGATTCATTGGCAACCACAACACATTTGCATGCTGGGAGTAAATAGCAGCCGATGGAGCACACTCTTTATCGATCTGATTCGATCCCGATTGAAAGCATTAATTGGGTTACCCATCCAAATCATTGCCAACGCATTCAGATCGCCAGAGTGCTCAAGCTGTTCAAGCAGATACTGTGCCAGTTTCATTCAACTGGGTAAATTTACATGACAATTCTTTTGACAATTTGTGGGTACGCTTGTTTGTAACGGGCGTTAAATGAAATATAATGATTGGAAGTTCGGGATTACGTGACTAAGTGGCACACAGCCGTATGGAAGACCTTTTCGGGCACATGCTTCCAAACGGCTCCGTGTCTTGATGCTGCAAACGCTGGTTTATTCACATATTGGCAGCTAATCGAAAGACCTATGCGGGAGTGAAGGTCTACTCGGGAGGCATTTTTCAAACTGTGGAACAAAACGAAAAAGCGGACCAGGTATGATCACCCGACCCTTTGATTTTCCTGGTCGGGACGACCGGATTCGGACCAGCCAGCTCAGTGTCCCGAAGGCCTCGATGATTTCTCAAAGACTATTTGTGGTGTTCCTGAAGCACCTCCTGGAGAATATCATTCACCTCTTCAATATTCTCCACAACTTCTCCGGGTGCCCCGCCCTGCAGACATAGATTTCGAATGATCAACAAGAGGGGCGGCATTCGATCTAGATTTCTGACAGATTCCCAACTCATTGCCTCGTCAATGTGAAAAAGAACGCGGTCCCTTCCGCTAAACCCGGCCGCCTCCACAACGGACTCGCGGAGTAGAATCCATGCGCCTTGTAGGTCAGACAGGATAGTCTTTTCATATCCGCTGCTTTCAGTTGGAAATGCCACGTCTTACTCCGTCATCCAAGAGTGCTCTTACCCCGCCCATCAGGCAGGCCGGGCTGCCACTGACTCGTGGAAGGCGACAGCACGAACGAAAGCGGTTCTTGTGACACAGCCTACACTACAGTGCTATGGGGATCAGCGTATAAACGCGTGCGTGCTTAGCAGCCTGTTTCAAATCACCCTTGCGCAAGGCATCCCTTATGTCGTCGAGTTTTTGGGCATCATCCAGAGAAATGTAAGGTGACCATCCCTCATCGGTGTAAATGAGCTCAACGTCCACCTCGGCCACGTAATCACCCTCGTGAACCAGTTTGCTGTAATGTCTCCTACTCATGGCTTTCTCCTTAGAAAGTCGTCCGACCAACGATGCGGGTCCGGTCTGTAAGCGGTGACGACCACCGCCGGAGAAGATGCCCCCTTCGGAATCCCCCAGACAACATGGATGGGATTTCCCTTTGCATCCCTTTGCAGTACGAGAACGCACGGGCCTTTCGCATAGTCGGGATAGTCATCCACCACTATGGCGGCAGTAAGACCTGCCAGTATATCCCTCACTAGAATGTCATCCTCAGCCAATTCGTCGTAGCCATCGCTTGACATGAGGACTTCCTTTTGGCTGACAAGAGCCAGAACCCTTCCAAGTGTCTTGCTCAGAGACAATGTTAACCTCTCTTTCGAAGACTCTCCAGTGGTCTCATCTTGAGTGCCCACCCATCCACGAGTCGAAGCGGGCTAGCGGCAAAAATCAGCGGCGGCGCGAAGTAACGGAGACTACCGTCATCACTGATAAGTGAGTTAGCCCTGCGGATTTGCCGTCCGCTGGATTTTTTGTTGTGCGGGCTATCTCAGGTGCAGGTGAAGCGAACAACGGAACCCTTATCAAAGGGTCTGCTCTTGACTCATTAAGGCCTGTCGAACCGGATCAATTCTACGTGCAAGGGTTCGGTCGGATTGGATTCGAACCTTGAACCTTTCTATCACAGTGCTAACGGTGCTGTAGTTATCAATTTCGAATTGCTCGCCGATAACTTTAAAGGATTCCCCCCAAGATTCCGAATCGATATGTACCAGCTCTGTATACTGTTGGCATTCAATTCCCCTCTTGCGCCTACTGTAATCTCCCGACAAAAAATTAGGCCTCCCCACCCAAAGGCCTCGATGGAGAACCAACCAGCATTCTCACGGTCGAGTGGAAACTTCGTCAGGGAAAATGTCCCATGTCAGGTGACCCGGAGCGTTTTAATGGGTGACCCCACTACACTCATCTTCCCACTGCGGACGACAAAATGGTCCACCTTCGTTACAGCAGTATTCCACCACCCGACCGAGTAATTTCAACCTCCCTTCAAGAATTGTTCCTTTGACAATCGGCAAGAGCCACCCGGTTGCGTCCGGCTGCCTTGGCTCTATAGAGTGCCTGGTCTGCGCATTGCAAAAGCTCTGCTCCCGAAGCAACGATCACCGATTGATTGGTGGCCACTCCCAGGCTAACGGTGACGCATTCTTCCGGTGAGCCGGCATGAAGTCGCCCCATGGCGAAAATCTCCTGCCGGATATTTTCAGCTATTTTAGCAGCGCAGGCAAGGTCGGTGCCCGGCAGCAGGACAGAGAATTCCTCGCCGCCGTAACGGGCGCTTATTTCGCCTGCCCGCTTGGCATGCCGGTCGATGGCGCGGGCCACGGCCTGAAGACAATCGTCTCCAGCTAAATGCCCGTATAAGTCATTAAAGCTCTTAAATAAATCTATGTCTATCATGATGACGGCCAGGGCGCTTTGTTCCCGAAGCGATCTTCTCCACTCCATCTCCAGGTGTTCGTCTAGACGCCGGCGGTTGGCGAGCTGCGTTAGGCCGTCCGCATTAGCCAAGTTTTCCATTTCTGCTAATTGGCGTTCGATGGTCAACTGTTGTGTCAGTTCCCGTACACGAGAAAGAAACATTAACCTGAAGATGACCATTGCCAGGATAGTGATAGCGATTAGGCTGATAATGTTTGAGATATGGACAACCCCGGCAACACTGCGTCCGAGGAGTGTCAACAACAGCAGCAAGCAGGGCAGACCGATGACGACGATGGTTTTGATCAAGTTCAGGCGAATGACCGACGCCAAGGCGAAGAGCGCAATATACAACACTTCCAGGGAAGGATTGTATGAATATCCTATATTCAGAATGGCAACGACGAAGAGCATGTTCAGGAGAATAGAACCTGTTTCCGCAATGTCGTGCCAGAAAGTGGTCTGTTCCTGCTTATGAACAAGGAGTCGACGGATCATGAAGAAAGCGAGCAGGTCAATGCCAATCCAAAGCCCCCGAAAGATGATCAGCGTATAAAAGGGGCCGATGGACCCGAGATCTTCTATCGCCCTGTCTCGGAGCAGGTAACTGCAGGCCAGAATCAACGCCATTAAGACAATGGTTCCCAAGAGCAACCACTGCAAACGGTGCAGATTGGTCAAGAGAATGTTGCGCTCTATTGACTCGCAAGCAGTCGAATCTTCTTGATATTCTGGATACTTCATATCCATTCGGACCTCGAACAACCAGGCCGTTGTCTCGTATAAATGCGCGGCAGTCTCATGTGCGGCCCCGGATGACTGTAATCGTTGGAGAGCAACGTTCGCGATAACCAGCGCCCGCCGTAGTGCCGGTGACAATTCTAATACTGCCAAGGCGTGGCGGGCGTGTGGTTCATTGCGTGGTTGGGCATTCGCTCACCGGGAAAGCTTATCTCAGCGGCAGATACCGTGTTTGGCCTTCCCATTCGCCATCGAGACTGCACTCGACCAAGCGCAGAATGTCTTCGATGATTGCGCCGAGCGGAAGTCCGTAATCTACTTCAAATACGCCTGGCATGGGCTTGCCGACACGAACACGCCACGCACCAGGCGTTGGTCCACCCAACTGAACCGATCGGGTATCCGGCGCAAGCGCTGCGGGCAGATGAGATGCGAAGGCCATGCAAGCATGGGGACAATTAAGTGAAAATCCGCTATGATGTCCCAGAAAGCATATGAAAGCTATGCTGCAGACAGTCGCCTAACTCGCAGTTCCCCGCGGCGCTGTTCCGCCAGCCAGAGATCGTACTGTACCTGCTGGTTTAGCCAACTCTCAGGGGTGGTATCGAAAGCAATGGAAAGCCTGATAGCCATCTCAGGGCTTATGCCTGTACGGCCGTTGAGAATACTTGAAAGTGTCTTACGGCTTACCCCTAAAGCTTTTGCTGCTTCGGTTACGGAAAGGCCGAGTGGCTCCAGGCATAGTTTTTTTATGATTTCACCAGGATGGGGAGGATTATACATCTGCATTTCACACCTCTAATGGTAGTCCTCGTAGTCTACTGCCTCGGCATCTTTGCCGATAAAACGAAAAGTGACACGCCAGTTGCCGCTCACTTTCACCGCCCAATCACCCTTGCGTTCACCGCTTAGCTCATGAAGACCCAAACCGGAGAGAGTCATGTCCTGAGGACAGGTGGATGCTTGAAGGCGACCAAGTATAAGGCGCAGCCGTTCAGCATGTTTTGGCTGAATACCGGCCTTGCTTCCATGTGTGAAGAAACGCTCCAGTCCCTTGTGTTCGAATCCTATGATCATGTCTGCACTGTAACATGGGTGGTTACAGGCTGCAAGGCCCTAACGAGAAGGTCAGCGGCCGAGCACGCGCCAGGTCCGTTAAACCGACTTGTTGGCTGTCTTCCTCCTTGGAATCTCAAGCGTTATACTGGATTTGGCAAGCTCCAAACATGCCCGCCTGAGTTGAGCTGCCTGTCTCAATCGAAGCGTTACCGCGATCCGACCCATATCAATCTTCATCAATAATACTCCTTAAGAAATCCATATCGTCCTGATCTTGACCGCTCCTGCGAAACGACTTCAGGAGGATTAAGCCTTGCGGCGAGACTACATCAATACTACCATGCTCCCATTCAACTTTAATGCGGTTGTCCCATGCATTCTTAATGTCGGGCGTAACGATCAGCAAATCCAAAACCAGAATCTCTCCCGTAACGGGTTCAGTTTGCTGACGCGGTGAATATGAATCCTTCCGTCATGGAATTCCATCGACTCGGCTTCCAACGTGAACCCCAAATCATGAACAGCTCGTCTCGTAGTTTCAAGCAAGCTCGATTCGATCAATATGTCAATATCGAGAGTAGCCCTTGGCAGAGCGTAAATTGCCATCGCCAATCCGCCGCAGAGGGCATATTCGATCTCTTCTTGGTTGAGCTCCTTCAATTCTTCCAAAATATCCATGGACATCGTCCTCTTCAGACCACGCTGCTTTTCAGCGGGCGCCGCTTTTTGCGCTCCGCTGAAAAGCCATGTTAGAAAACATTCAAAATAAAAATTGATGCTCCCTGTGTCTCGAACAGTTTGTCAAATGTGTAGACGCGACCCCAGTAGCACGCATAACTGATGGCTCAGCGGGCGCGCGTCTATGACTCGCGTATTAGTCAAAATGCTGCATCGCGCGGTCCGCTGCAGCTGGAGTTGGGCACGCCGCCGCTCCTGACTAATCAACAGGATGGCTGCCAATTCTGTCGACAATTGTTTTCCAGTCGACACCAAACCGCTCCGCATTTCTAGGCTCTAGATCAATCATGAACATAGTGTCCCAAGTTTGTTGTATCTCTTCCGAAGGAGGGAGTAGGGGTATATTCCCGAGGCGTCGTTCAATCTCTTCAGTCGAAAAGTCGGGTTCCAATGCCATCCGTTGCCGAAATTCATTAATGCGTTCGTGCTGCACAGATGATCTTCTCATCTTGACTAGTGTTTCAACAAGAGCCTCATGAGCTAGTGTAGCGAAGTGAGTGCAGTTGGGGTCAGGTCTACACATTTGACAACCCCAGTTTTTTCTGTAGCTTTACTACCTCCTTCTGGATGTGCCTATCATTTGTCAGACTTGCTTCAATTCTGCGCCTGGTTTCTGGGATGCAGCCGATTCCCCCACACCAAAGCTGGCACCCTATCTCCTTGAGCTTCCTACCGCTGTATTTTTGACAGATATAATCACCTGGGCTTGTCAAATGTGTAGACCCCTGTCTATGTTACAAATTTGCACCGTGTGGTTTGGTGTCCGGTTCGAACCGCTTGTTATGAGCCAGACTATGTTGTACAATAAGTGGTACAAATCACTCTTTCAGGAGGACCAGTGATGAACGCCGTAACCTACTCACAAGCTCGAGGTAACCTTGCCAAAACCATGGACAAGGTCTGTGACGACCACTCTCCGATCATCATTACACGAAAAAGCCAGCGTTCAGTCGTGATGATCTCCCTTGAAGATTACCAAGCCCTTGAAGAAACCGCTTACCTTCTGAGAAGCCCGAAAAACGCCCGAAGGCTCCTTGAATCCATTGCTGAGCTTGAATCCACAGGTGGCACCGAGCGGGAGTTGATCGAGTGAAGATCATTTTCTCCGAACATGCCTGGAATGATTACCTCTTCTGGCAACGGACTGACCGAAAGATCCTTGAGCGCATCAACAAACTGATCAAGCAAATACAACGATCCCCCTATGAGGGTACTGGTAAGCCCGAGCCCCTGAGGCATGGTCTATCGGGATATTGGTCCCGTCGCATAACCGATGAACACCGTATCGTGTACAAAGTCGAGAGGGACGCCCTCCATCTTGCTCAGCTTAGATACCACTACTGACGGTGGCTTCCTGCTCATAACGCGAAGATCACTTACGAGCGTAGCGAGTCAATGTGAATCTCCTGTCCAACAAGCAATTCTATGGTTTTTCTGTCTATCATCCGACCTCCGGACTCGTCCTCGGTGATGTCAGGGGTGACAATAAACTTCCTGATGGCCTGCTTAAGAAATTCTTCCGATCAGTACCCCCGTATGGAAAATCGCACAGGAAGAGAAGCAGCCATGCTTTTGCATCCGCGGTCGTATTTGATGAGCAGCAGGGAGATTTGATTATTATATTGGCCGGCGACGGTAGCACCGACCTTATGTTTTCGCAGCACAGGTAGTTGAATATATTCAAGTAGCAGAAACAAAAGAGGTTAACAACGACTTTTGACACGGCGGTAGATTTTATCCAGCGGTATATTATGCCTGCTTTTTCCCGCTCGATCGCCGCCACTCCGAAAGATACCTGAAAGCATCGAAAGCGGCTTCGCCGGGCTGTTCGGCGTAGGTATAGAGCTCCACGGTCACAAAGCCATCGTAGCCGATTGCATCGATGGCGTGGAGCACGGCGGGCAGGTCGATGGCTCCCCGGCCCAGCATGAGATGGTAGTGCTCGCGGGTTGAAGCGATATCTTCCAGGTGAAAGTGGTGGGTGTGATCTTTCAGTTTCTTGATCAACACGACCGGGTCTTCTCCCACACAGTAAAAATGGCCGACATCGAAATTGAGGCCGAATGCATTTGCGTTTAGATTCTGAAATAATTCCAGAAACTGAGCGCTGTTTTCTATGAGAAGGCCGGGCTCGGGCTCAATGAGCACCCGGATGCCTTTGTCGAGTGCCCTCTGCTCGACTTTTTTCAAACCCTCCAGGAATAGCTCCAATCCTTGTTCGCGACTTATATCCTGCAGCGGGCCGCCGGGCTCGGTGGATATGGTGGGCGCGCCGAGCTTTTCCGCAAGCTCGATGCAGCGCAAGGTATAATCGACGCGCTTTGCTCTTAGCGCCGGATCGTTTTCAATCCAGGAAGGGTGATAGGTGTCTCCGTCGGCGTGATGCATAAAGGCGTTGACGTTTGCCACTGCCAGATCGGTATCACTCAGCGCACTGCGGATCTCACCGATGTCCCGGTCGCTCAGGTGCAGGGGAAAGGCGTGCGGCACATCGGCCATGATCTCTATGCCCTCATAACCCAAGGCGGTCACAATTTTTATGGTTTCAAACAGGCTGTAGCGGGTAAAGGCATTGGCACTAAACGCAAATTTCATTTTTTCTCCTTCTCGCACCTGAGAGCATGATTGATCGTCGCAACGTATTCGGTCTTTTTATTCGGCTCATTGCGGATTGGCGTGATTTACGCACTCCGTTCGTGCCGAGGTATCGAAGCACGAACGTATGATTCGCCCCCCTTCGATACCTCAGGACAGGCTTCGATACCTCAGGGCGAACGTCTGCAGAGCGACACGACGACGCTAATCCGCGCTGAGTCTCTTATTCTTGGCCTGCCCGGCGTAGTCCAGAAGCAGCTGGTATTGTTCGTATAAACGGTGCTCCGTCACCCCGAGCGGGGCTTTGAAATAGGAGGCAAGATGGGGCATAAGGCCGGCTTCGCCGCGTCTTTTGGCAAATTCGGCCAACCGTACCAGATCCAAAATGAGAGGGGCAGCCAGAATCGAATCATAGCCCTGCCAGACGAACTGCAGAGACATTCTGGCCCCCAGAAACCCTTTGAAATGAATGAAGTCCCAGGCCGTTTTCTGATCGTCCAGGGACGGCACATAATCGATATGGACCCTGGAGTGCGGCGCATAGCCCAGGATTTTGGCAAGGATTTGGTCTTTGGTTCTAATTTTCGATTCCCGATTGTCCGGATGCTCAAGAATCGAGCCGTCCATGTTTCCAAGTATGTTGAAACCCTCCCAGCTCAGCACCTCCAGATTACGACACGCGAACATGGGCGCCAAGACCGATTTCACCAGGGTCTCGCCGGTCTTGCCGTCGTTTCCCATCACCGGGACGCCGTTTTTTTCAGCCAGTTCTATGATTGCAGGAATGAGCGCGGCATTGGAAGGGGTGAAATTGATATAAGGGCATCTCTCTTTAACTGCAGCATAGGCATAGATGGTGCTGGCTCTAACGGCCTCCGCTTCGTCACGCTCCAGGCAGGCTTCGAACGCGGCCAGATCCCTGTGGCAGTCGGTAAGCTCCAATGGGGGTTCAGTTGACGCCAAGTTGACCACAACCATCTCTTCAAGAGATTGCTCCTGCCTGAACCGCTGCAGACATTTTCGGACTCGAGAAATTTCATCCCGCAGGGAGCCGTCACTCGAAGCGGAGCACTCCGCCAGTTGTTGAACCGCATCCCCGCAGTTCCTCACCGTTCCCTTGGCGATGCCCCGTACGATGTGTTGAAATTCCTGTTCGATCGCGTCGTAAGCCGAGCGGTCTAGTCTTGTTGCCAGGCTCAGTACGTGACGCACCGCATCGGGCGTTGCCCGATCTCGGATGTCGCAGCCGCTGAACACGATTGCATCTACATCCGTGAGACCGAGACCGTTGAAGATTTCCGTGGCTGTGATCATTCCGGTCGATTCGGTCAAGCCCTTGCGCAGAGCCAATGCGCCCGCAATTACCGTGGTGGAGATCGAGCCTAAAGCGCCAATCAGCCATACACCCAGTTTCTTTTTGTTCATGGCAAATTTGCTTCCGCTGAAACAACCGTTACATTGTCAACCTGAACCATCCAAAAGCCAAAAGCCGGTAGCCGGAATTAAATACGACCGGCAAAACATTTCAAGACAAGCTTAGCTTGACAAGGGCTAGTCACCAAGAAACGATCTGAATAAAACGAATAAGGTTAAGCCAAAGCAAGCTATTCTGGAAAGCGGACAAATTACACCGGCTATCTTTTTCTATTCTGAATTCTGACTCCTGAATTCTGCGTGCACCGCTACTCCCGCCCACCTCTATAGGACGTCTTTTGCAGAGGTAGAAGTGCACAGTTTTCCGGTAATGAGCCGGTCTCAATGACCACGTCTATGGCAACCCCGCCCCGCGCATACCAGAGTCCGACCACACGAAGGTACTCGGGTTTCATGGCTGCATCGAGGCGCTTGTGAATGTATACCGTGCAGTCCTCGTGAAAAGCACCGTGGTTGCGAAAGCTTGCCAGGAAAAACTTGAACGACTTGCTCTCGACCAGACGGTCGTGAGGAACATAATCAACAATGATGGTGGCAAAGTCCGGCTGCCCGGTGATGGGGCAAAGACTGGTAAATTCCGGTGCGGTCAAGCGAACCACATAGCCGCTTGCCGGGTGGGGGTTGGCAAAAGTTTCCAGAATGGCTTCTTGTGGGGTTTTCGGCAGTTCGACGTGATGACCCAATTGAGTCAGTTCCGTTTTTTCATCAACTGTCATTCACTCGCATCCTTGATGTAAGCCGGTGTTCGGTCGGGATATACGCTCGCAGGTTGGAATCTTTTCCAACCGCGGAGACGTGAAAGGGCGCAGAGCTCCATTAAAAGGGCCGTCTTCGGGTTCTATGCGCGCTCAGCGGCGATCTGTCACATATACGGTCGGATCCGGCATACCCGCCTCGGCAAAGCCTTTTTTGCGCAACAGGCAACTGTCGCAGGAACCGCACGCTCTTCCCTGCTCATCAGGATCATAACAGGAATGGGTGAGCCCGTAGTCGACACCCAGCTCGGTTCCGCGTTCAATGATTTGGCTCTTGCTGAGGGCAATCAGAGGGGTATGGATGGTAAAATGGAGCCTGCCCTCAACGCCTTCCCTGGTGCCCAAATTCGCCACCTGCCTGAAGGCCTCCATGAATTCCGGGCGGCAGTCCGGATAGCCCGAGTAATCCAGTGCGTTCACACCGATAAAAATGTCCTGCGCTCCGAGCACTTCCGCCCAGGCCAGTGCAAAGGACAGGAAAATCGTGTTTCTGGCAGGCACGTAGGTCATGGGAATGCGGCTTTGCATTTCCTCTACCGGGACATCCTTGGGGACTTCCAAATCATCGGTCAGAGCCGAGCCTCCGATGCGATCCAGAGGAACTTCCAGTATCAGGTGCTCCTTGACGCCGAGTCCGGAGGCTGCCCGCTTCGCCATCTCAACTTCGATTTTATGCCGCTGGTGATAGTCGAAGCTCAACGCGAAGACCTCGAAACCCATCGCTTTGGCAATGGCGGCGCAGGTGGTCGAATCCAGACCGCCTGAGAAGAGAACAACCGCTTTGCGCGAATCCCTCACCTGCATTCAAACCCCTCTTCGAGTCGGATCCCAAATGTACTTGTGCAATTGCAGATTCAAGCGCACCTGCAACTGATCGGCGAGAACCCAGTCCACCAGAGTCTCGGGGGCCAGCCAATCGAAGACCGGTGAAAAAAGAACAGGGCTTTTGCGCTTCGGATTCTGCCGCACGGCGAAAAGAATGTTGCATGCGAACTCGTAATCTTCCCGGCCTCCTATGACACATTTGACTTCATCGTGATCCTGCAGTCGATCGATATTTGCAAAGTCGTTGGCACCGGCCTCTCCACTGGACGGGCATTTGAAGTCCACTATTTTGATGCACCGTCGATCGACCAGGCTGATATCCTTGCTCCCGTTGGTCTCCAGGAGCACGGTCCAGCCCAAGTCGAGCAGAGCCTCGACCAGCTCGGGGGCTTCGTCCTGAATGAGGGGCTCTCCGCCGGTGATCTCTGCAAGTTTGCAGTTGACGGAGCGGGCCTTCTGCAGGATATCGGCAACGGTCATCCCGGCTCCCTCGTCATAAGCGTACTGTGTATCGCAGTAGCAACAGCGCAGATTGCATCCCGTCAGCCGGATGAAGAGACAGGGCCATCCTGCATAGCTCGATTCTCCCTGAATGCTGTAAAATATCTCATTTACCCGTAGCACTGCTCACCCTCTCGATAGCCGGCTGCCAATAATACACAATCGGCCCTCATCTTAACTCATCGGTTGCTGTCAGCCAACAAGCGCTCGATATTTCCGGCCAGGATCGCTTCTCTTTGTTCAGCGGAGAGATCGAGGCGCAAAATCTTCCCGAGCTCACCTGCGGGGTCACCGAAGGGGAAATCGGAACCGAACATAATTCTTTCATGGCCGTATCTTTTGATGTAATCGGCGATTATGCTCGCCGGCGCCAGAGCGGTATCCGCGTATATGGTCGGCCGCTCCCACAGTCCAGCACTGCAGAACTTATCATAACCGCCGTTGAGAAGACCGCAATGCGGAATAATCACCTTGACACCGACCGCCAATTCGTTGATGAACCTGAGAGTATTTTCCCACTCTTCCTCCAGGCAAACCGGCATGCGCCTGTTTCGAATTTCCTCTATGGCGGCCTGGCAACGAGGATCGTCATAACGATAACGGGGCTCATCCGGATGCCGGTGCCATTTGATTCCCCGGTGTTCCGCAGAAAGCTGCTCCACGGCAAAGTCATTCCAAATGAAAAAGTAGGGAAAAACTTTGAATTTCCGACCGACCAGGGTCAGCAGATAATCGTTGGCAGCCTGCCTTCTGTTGCGCCAACTTGGATCATCTTCGAAATCCGCATCATAACGGTTGTAGACTTCCATGACCGGGGGAAACACAACGACGCCGTTGATGCCGCTGCTCCCGAGATGGTTAAGATAATCCTGCAAATCTTGCGGCGGATGTTTGTCCAGTCTTCCGCAATGAGCATGAGCATCAATGATTAGCGGCCGCATCGGATCTCCTTGGGCGGATATCTTTCAAAAGACAAAAACCGTCTTGAACTCGTCTCCATCCAGTTTCAACCTGGCCGAAAACTCCCTGCCTTTCTTGGATATAAAGCCTTTGATAATCCCCGTTTGCCCGTCCCGCAGGAGTTTTTTCACATCCTCTTCGCTCAATCTTTTGCCTGCAATCTCCTTCCAAACGACAAACCTGCAGCCCCCGTCCTGTTCCCGCCATTTGCTGCATCCGAAGCCTTTTTTGCCCTCGACGACTTCGCCCCCGCAACGCGGGCAGATCCCCAAAGTCGATTGCTCACGCGGCGCATCACCGGTCTCCGCCACGGCAGGCGCCACATCCTGTTCAATATTCTTGAAGGGTGTTGCCCACATATTCTCTTGCTCGTCCTGTTCCAGCTTAAGCGAGGCTGAAAACCTTTTCCCGTCTTTTGTCACAAATTTCATGGAAGGCGTGACTTCACCGGCCAGAAGAATTCGCACTATCTCGGCTGTGATCTTCTGCCCGGCAATTTCTTTCCACACTACAAATCGGCATCGTCCATCCTGCTCCCGCCAATTGGAGCAGCCAAAACCTTTTTTGCCCTCGATGACGCTCCCGCCACAAGCCGGGCATTTGCCCAGAGGTTCCTGCACCGTTCGTTGCATCTCATTCATTTTGAGCTCCTCCACACCATCGGCCACAAATTTCCTTACGGCTCCCATAAACTCATTCGAGTTGCCGATGCCCCGGGCGATTTTTTCCAGCTCCATTTCCCAGCGGGCTGTCTCCTCGGGCATTGCAATTGCCTTTGCGATTTCAAACCGGCGCAGGTTATCGATCAGAACACAGCCCTTTGCCGTGGGCCTCAGCTTCTTTTTATCGCGCACAATATAGCGGCGCCCAAGCAGCGTTTCGATGATCTGAGCCCGGGTCGCCTGTGTGCCCAGGCCCACATCGCCCTTGAAGATTTTCTTGAGCTCCTGTTCGGAAACGTACCGGGACGGATTCGTCATATCTTTTAAGAGGAGCGCTTCCGTGTATTCAGGCGGGGGCTGAGTCATTTTTTCATCCAGAGCGGCTTCCTCCACCATGGCCGGCTCGTCCTTTTGCAGCAAGGGCAAATCCTGCTCATCCGGTTCTTCTTTTTCGTCGTCGCCTCGAGCTTCCCCCTGGCCGTAGACAGCCTTCCACCCCGGTACAATGGGCCGGTTTCCTCTGGAGCGAAAGGTCTCTTTTTGCACTTCAGTTATCACCTCGGTGGCTTCGTACTCATAGTCGGGATGAAATGCGGCGGCAAACCGCTTCAAGACCAGTTGATAAATCAGCTTTTCGCTTCCGCCGGCGCGCTCAGGAAGCGGAGCAAGCGGGATTAGCGCATGATGGTCGGTCAGTTTGGCGTCGTTAAAAACTCTTTTATTTTCGACCGACACCAGTGTCGCTTGAACACCCCGGAACATGTTGGGATAGGCGGAAGAAAGTTTTGCGATCAGCCTCTTGATCAAATCGACATTTTTCGATCCAAGCACCTTTGAGTCGGTTCGCGGATAGGAGAGGCATTTTTTCTCTTCATAGAGCTTCTGTGCAATGTCGAGCGTTTGTTTGGCAGAAAGCCCGTATTTGGAGTTCGCATCGCGCTGAAGATCGGTCAACGAGTAGAGGAGAGGCGGAGGCTGCTTTTTGTGTTCGCGTTTTACCGACTTCACTTTGCCTGTTTTGCCGAGTATGCGGGCAAGCACTTGCTCGGCTTCTTGATTGCTGTCGAAGCGGTTTTGATCTTTTTTGAACCACGTCCCCCACCATGTTGCCCGGTCCCGATCGACGGTCGAAAAACTGGCCCTGAGCACCCAGTAGGGCACTGCTTTGAACTCGTCCCGCTCGCGCTGGCGATCGACCAAAAGAGCCAAAACCGCCGTTTGGACGCGTCCGACCGAAAAAATGTCCCGCGGACCGCCCATCTTGAGGGTTGCCGCCCGGGACAGATTCATGCCCACCAGCCAGTCGGCCGCCTGCCTGGCCTGACCGGCCTGCCACAGACGATCGTAGTCGGTTGCAGGTTTGAGGTCGAGGAGGGTCTCTTTGATGATCTGCGGTGTCAGAGCCTGAGAAGTCCAGAAACGGTAAATAGCACCCTGTGTCGGAGGCACCGTGTGCAGGATGGTTCGAGCGATCACTTCCCCTTCCCGTCCTGCGTCTGTTGCAATCACAATCTGTTCGGTGTCCTTTCGACTGAGCAGTTTTTGAACGATTTCGAGTTGTTTTTGCACTTTCTGGATTGGCTTGTACTTTAAGCTTTCGGGCAAAATTGGCAGAGTGTCGAGGTTCCATTTTTTCCATTTGACGTCGTAGTCGGCAGGATCGGCGAGCTCCACCAGATGGCCCACGGCCCAGGTGATCACGTAGACGCCGCCCTCGATGAAGCCTTGCTTTTTTCCCGTTACACCGAGGGCACGGGCAAAATCTCGGGCAATGGACGGCTTTTCTGTCAAAATCAAAGTCTTCAACACACCTCCAGTGTTTCGACGCTATAGTATTATCCCAGTCTTTATGACGAATTGCAAATCGACGTTGATGGAGATTTTCATTTGCGACCGCTTCAGCTATTGATATTATATAAAAAAAGCCGGATGGCCGGGAAGCCCGCATGCTGTTGCGGTGGTGCTTTTTAGCCTGCCTGCAGTTGAGGAAAACAGAACCTTAAACCCAAATTCTATCAGTCGGGTGCACAAATGACGATCGATCCCGTAGTGTTGCAAATTGCCAGGCGCTTACGCCAAATTACCCATGAAGTAGACAGATATTCGAAGTATATGCATGAGAACTACCATATCACGATCCCTCAACTTGTTTGCCTGCGGGAAATCCACGAACACGGACCGATTGCGCTGGGCGCGCTCAGCAAAATCGTATACGTCAACAGCAGCACCGTCACGGGCATTGTAGATCGGCTGGAAAAGCGAAATCTCGTACGTCGGACCCGGGTGAGCAAAGACCGCAGGCAGATTCACGTCGAAATCACTGAGGAAGGGATCGAGTTTATTGCCAATGCGCCCGGGCCACTTGAAGAAAAGTTCGCTCAGAGGATCGGCAAGCTGGATGAAGAGGAAGTTAAGGCGATTCTTTTTGCCATAGAAAAGCTGGTGGCAATGCTGAATTCTTCTGAAGAGGTGGAGCTTGCAGAAACAGAAGAGGTAGACACTGCTTAGTTAGCTCAAAACCTCACGCGGATCCTTCCTTGCCTCCACAAACCGCTTTGTTGATCAAGTTGGCTTGATAGCCCGCGCCAAAACCGTTGTCGATGTTGACGACGGATACTCCCGGAGCGCAGCTGTTCAGCATGCTAAGCAGCGCGGACAAACCTCCGAAGCTGGCTCCATAGCCGATGCTGGTGGGAACACCAATGACCGGGCATGAAACCAACCCGCCCACCACACTTGCCAGGGCCCCTTCCATACCGGCCACAACCACGGCCACACTGGCTGCAAACAGGTCGTCGCAAACATGCAAAAGCCGATGAATTCCTGCAACTCCGACGTCGTAGATTCGATTCACCCGGTTGCCGAGAACCTCCGCAGTGACAGCGGCCTCTTCAGCAACCGGCATATCTGAAGTTCCCGCACTCACCACCACCACGTTGCCTATACGCTCAGCCGCTTCCGGGCTCACCACGATGATTCGCGCCGTTTCATGATATTCGCAGCTGCCCACCGCTTCGCGGACAGCACTGAAGACTTCCGCACTCGCACGAGTGAAGAGGATATTGCGATTGTGCTCCGATATTCTTTGCGCAATGCCGACAATCTGAGAAACGGTTTTGCCCGCACAATAAATGATTTCCGAGACCCCTGTGCGCACACAGCGGTGGCTGTCTATTCGAGCGTAGCCGAGATCTTCAAACGGCAGCTTTCTTAGCTGATGCATGGCGGCGTCCAAATCCAACCGCCCGTTTTGAACATTTTCCAATAGATTCCTGAGGAGCTTACTGTCCAAACTCTACCCTTTCTCGATCAAGCACCCGGTTCATGCTTCCCATTCGATAGCCTTCCAGGTCGACGGCTACGTATCTGAACCCGGACTGCCTAAAATAATCGACCACCAGCTTTCTAACCGAAGGCTCGATCAATTGCTGCAGCCCGGCAGGATCAACTTCGATGCGCGCCGTATCGCCATGATGGCGGACCCGGACCTGAACCGTCAGCCGCAAGGTGCGAATAAAGTCCTCGCATTCATCCACCTGTCGCAGTTTCTCGACCGTGATCGGCATGCCATAGGGGATCCTGGAGGCCAGGCAAGCGTATGAAGGTTTGTTCCAGGTGGGCAGTCCCAACTTTTTCGACAGCAGCCTGATGTCGTTCTTGGTCAAATTAGCCTCACTGAGCGGACTCCTCACCCCCAATTCACGAATTGCCCGCATTCCCGGCCGGTAGTCGGCGTGATCGTCAAAATTGGTACCATCGACTACAAAACCAATCCCTCTATCTCCGGCAAGCTGCACCATATCGGTGAATCTACTGTTCTTGCAGACATAGCATCGATCGGCCGAGTTATTGACAAACTCGGGTGAATCCATCTCTTCCGAGGCAAATTGAACATGTGGCACACCCAATCGGGTGGCCAAATTGACGGCGTCAACCAACTCCTGCCGCGCCGTGGTGGCGGACCGGGCGGTCACTGCCAGCACCCGATCAGTGCCCAGAGTATCCGTCACAACCTTGAGCAGCAGGCTGCTGTCAACTCCCCCGGAAAAAGCCAGCAGCACATTCGTCATTTGCCGCAATATGCTGCACAGGTGAACATACTTGGATTCCAATACCTCATCAAACATCCCTGCGCCTCATTATTCTGTCGCGCTCACGCTGTAAAGATGCTTCCGTTACCCACACTTGACCCCGTGGTGCGTCTGTTTTCCACCCACGGGGTCAAGTGGGTCGAACCGTCAACTTGTTCAAAGGGGAGAGATTTTAACTTGATGCATATGGGGATGAGCCCCGCCCAACCCGTGCTGTCAACTGCAAACATGCTGGTGCTATCACCGGGGTTAATCTTAACCGTTCTTTCAAGAGTTTCCACTCTTTTGCGCGCTTTGAAGCAATTCGGTCAAACCGATGAGAAACCGTCGCACCTCTTCACAATCTTCCAGTGCATAATCGGCCACAGTCTCTCCTGGTCCGTCAGAACCTTTGACGAAAATCCCAATCCCGCGATCTGCCAGGGCTTCGAATGCATCTTCATCTGTCACGTCATCACCCAGATACACCGGCAGAACCCCTTGCCCGTCCAGACCCAGTGTCTCAAGTAGCCACAGGAGAGCCTTGCCCTTGTGCCAATCAATTTTAGGCTGCAGTTCGAAGACTTTCTTACCATATCCTTTGCGTAGCCGGCTTTGGCCGGCCAGCACCTGATCGACGAGCTGTTCGACGCGCTCCGCATCTTTTTCATCGACCAGTCTGAAGTGCACGGCGATAGAGAACTTTTTGCGCTCAACCAGAGCACCGGCGACGGTATCGAGGCGGTCGCGCAGTTCCCGTTCAGCCTCGTCCAGCGCAGGGAGAAAACCCAGGCCTGTTTGATTTTGAATGTGCCAACCGCTTGGCCCCCCGATATCAAAACCATGACTGCCGGCGAAAAAGATATGGTCGATTCTCACCAAGCTCTGCACGTCTCTCAAATCCCTGCCGCTCAGCACGGCAACAGTGCAAAGCTTGGCCAGCTCCAGCACCGCATGCCTGGCCTCAGCAGAGAGGAGTGCCCGTTCCGGTCGTTCGACAATGGGAGTCAGAGTGCCGTCATAATCAAGAAAGACAGCAAGCTGCTTGTGCTCTGCACGTTGCTTTATTGCGCCAAGGCAATTCAGCGCGGAAGAAAGATCCGAAACCTTTTTTTTCGTTATGTTATCCACCGTCAATGTCTCCAAAGTCGAGGTAAACCGCGAACAGCCGCTAATGGACTTTCCAAACAACCTTCTTATCTTGAAGAAAATGTCAGTTGGCTACAAGTCAACCAAGGTACAAACTAATTTCCTCTAACCTGCTGTCAAAGGAGAATGTTATGAAAATATTCCGATATACACTGCTCACCGTGTTCTTTATTGTTGGCCTCACGCTCCTGCCATACGCCTTATATGGGCAGCAGCAAGCTGACCAGCCGCCGGCGGAGCCGACAGCACATCACCAGATGCCTGAGGGCCGCATGCAGGGAGAAGTTGAAATCGAGCAACAGCCATCGGATAGACTGATGCCGCACCACCAGCGGATGATGACAAAAGTGAAGGAAATGGACGCGCAGCTGGAAGAAAAGGTGAAAGCAATGAATGAGGCGACCGGGGAACAGAAGGTTGCAGCTATGGCGGCCGTCTTGAACGAATTGCTCGCACAGCGAAAGGTGATGCACCGGCACATGTCGGCCATGCAGGGTAGAATGTGCAAAATGATGGATCAAGACGAATCTCGTGGTCGGATGCACTGGATGTCCGGATGCCCCAAGATGAAAATGAAGCAAGGTAAAATGGAGCTGCCTGAAGGCCTGGAGGGAAAGAATGTGGTCGTGATTATCCAGGAATAGAGAGAGTAGGTAAGGTGCAGCCCATGCCCAAATTCGTTCTTGCTTTCAAACAAAACAGCCGGGTTTGATGGCCCGGCTGTTTCTTGTATCGGTTGATTTACCCTAGTTGAGGCTTACTGATTTGGCAAATTTGATTCTGCCCTCGGGATTGTTTGAAGGCACAAACTTGCGAGTCTCGAGCTCCGAATCGTCATGCAGGCATTTACTCGCTTCATCAGCTCTGACTACGTTCGGATCACTCAGCTCGTTATATGGGCACAAGTGCCGATGACCCTCTTCGTCTTTGGCCCATACAATAGGCGTTGTTTTAAACATCTCGTACACCTCCTTTCAAACTCTATCAATTATACAATAACCATTATCATTTGCATGTAAAGGCGGGAAAGATGCAGGGGCGAATCAAGGATGGCATAAAATTTAATCCATTCAGTATGATACAGCAACAAACAGGTGCTCCCCTGTCTCAACACACACGGGTGGACCGAAAAAACGCTATCCGAACAACCGCCAAACGACCAGCGGATATCTGTAGCACTTGCCTTTGCTTGCGTTGAGACCTGCGGTCACAACAAAAAAGGCATCCGAAGCTACCAGTCCCATCACGAGGAATTTACCGATACTGTGCATGAAGGCAGCCGCGCAGGCAATTCCGTAAACACTCATGAGAATCTGAAAATTTATCGATTCTTTGCCGGCCTCATCTATAAACGGGGAATCCTTCCTTTTAAAGAGCCACACAGCAAGCGGCCCGGCCAAGTGTCCGAAAGGGACCCACACGGTGATCGCCGGCACCCACCAGATTAAGCCCAACAGCGCACTGAAATGGCAAAGACACGCCCACATATAGGCGCTGTTCTCGTCATGGCTCGCATGCCTGTTCATATCCTGGTGCATTCAGGAACCCCCTATTCGGGTCGGAAAACCTGACTCATCCGCTTCCCGGCTTCCTTTCCGTCACACAATAAATCCCTTCCCCCTGCAATGCCGGCTTAAAGCACAAATTGTCCGACTGACAGGCTGCTCTGCCTCTGTCACCGGACTTCCAGCGATTGACAAGATCGGGTTCCCGAATCAGTGGGCGAGATAAAGAAATATAATCGGCTAAGTTGTGGTTCACCAACCGCTCGGCCACCGCAAAGGACCTGATCCCTCCTACCAGCATCAACGGCAGTTTCATTCGAGATTTGAACTGTCTGGCTGCTTCCGGATAATAGACTTCATCTACTTCGGATTTTAGTTTTCCCCGTCTGACGGCGCTATATTTGCCGGAGTACATGGTTCCCCCGCTCAATTCTATCGCATCAATGCCTGCCAGCTCCAGCATTGCCGCTATTTGCAGCATTTCGTCCACCGTCATCCCCCCTTCGACGAAGTCTTCCGAATTCAGCTTGATCATCACCGGATACTGATGACCTGCCTCCCTCTTGATTTCACGCAAGACTTCTACAACCATGCGGGCTCGATTTCCAAGACTGCCGCCATAGTCATCGGTTCTCTTATTGTAGAAGGAAGACAGAAACTGACTGAGCAGGTAGCCGTGAGCGGCATGAATCTGAACACCGTCAAAACCTGCTTGTTTCGCTCGGAAGGCCGCCCGACCGAAAGCCTCTATCACCCTTCTAATATCTTCGCCACTCATTTCGCGGCAAAACGGTCCCTTCTCATTCTCCATCACTGAGGGTCCGACAGGTTCCTGCCCGGAAAGCTCCGAGTTGGCGTGGCAGCCTGCATGGGCGAGCTGCATCACAATTTTGCCTCCGGCAGCGTGCACGCTGTCGGTCATGTCGTTAAGGCCATCGACGAAATCGTCTCTGTAAATGCCGAGCTGCCAGGGCGCCGCCTGGCCTTCGGGGCTCACATGGGCATGTCCTGTAATGATGAGACCGACTCCGCCCCGGGCGAGCCGCACCATCAGCTCGATGAGCTTCCGGGTGCAGGCGCCATTCTCCGAGGCCATCCCTTCCCATGTGGCCGAGCGGACAAATCTATTTTCCAGAGTCAAAGAGCTGATCTGGGTGGTCTCGAATAACTTAGACATATCTGTGAGCTCCCTGGTTTCGGTTTGCTACTCAAACGAGCAGCTCAGGATTATATCCACTATTCTTTCACTGGTCTTTCCATCCCAAAGAGGAATAGCGTCCCCCGCAGGCCAGTTGCCCGCAAGCACGTCAGAGAAAGCTTCTTGAATCCTTGTCGGATCGTTGCCAACCAGTCTGCTCGTACCTCTTTCGACCGTAATGGGCCGCTCGGTATTCTCTCGAAGCGTGAGGCACGGCACACGTAAGAAGGTCGTCTCTTCCTGCATGCCGCCGGAATCGGTCAATACAAGCTTTGCCTGAGCCATGAGGCAGAGATTCTGCCGATAGGGTAGTGGAAGGATACAATGGAGATCCTTGCTTCTTTCTATAATATGCTGATAGCGGTTGTTTTCGACCGCTCCTGCCGTCCTCGGATGCATCGGGAAAACAAGGGGTATCCTTTCGCTAAAAGACACCAATAGTTCCAGCAATGTTTTCAGGGTCTTGGGATCATCCACATTGGAAGGCCGGTGCAATGTCACCAGACCGTATCGACGAGGGATCAGGCTCAGTTTCTCATGGGTCTTCAAAGCCTCGGCCCGGGGAAGCTCGCGCACCAACGTATCAACCATGACGTTTCCAACCAGATGCATTTTGCTCTGTGCGACGCCTTCACGCTGCAGATTCGCTATGCCGCTGGGCTCCGAGACAAACAAGACATCGGCGAGGGCATCCGTCACGATACGGTTGATTTCCTCCGGCATGGAACGATCGAAGCTTCTAAGCCCGGCTTCAACGTGCAACACTGGAATCCCGAGCTTTACCGCTGCCAGCGCACAGGCAGCCGTTGAATTGACGTCACCGAAAACGACGGTAGAGATCGGTCGTTTTGCCAGCAAGTGAGCTTCGTAGCGCTCCAAAACACGGGCAGTCTGCGCTCCATGAGATCCTGAGCCCACCTCAAGGTGCACGGCCGGCTTCGGAATCCCCAACTCTTCGAAAAACACATCGTTCATTCCGTGATCGTAATGCTGCCCGGTGTGAACAATCCGAAACTTTGGTCCGCTGCGTTCTTTCAGAGCCCTGACGACTGGAGCGAGCTTCATAAAATTCGGCCGTGCTCCGGCCACCAGGTCAATAATTCGTTCCATTGTATTGCCTCTTTTTATCAGATTCCTGGAGAATCGCTTTGAACATTTACAAACCGAAAAAGTACATAAACAACGGCTACAAAAAATCTGCAAGTTAATTGCATTGCATATCTAGGTCGATTGAGTCAATCTCGACTTTGTGCTAAGTTTCATGGCTGGCGAGTTTATTTTAAACCGTAGTGCATTGGAATCAAGAAACCGCTCCCTTTGAGAATCTTATGGGTCCATCGGATTTCAGAATAAAGCTGGTTGAAAATATCCCCCTCGATACACGGATTGTCGCCGATCTCATCAAAGATCCTGACGACTTGTACTTGGTTTGGCCACTTGCCGCATATCCATTCGATCACGCTCAGTGGCTGGAGGTGCTCAATCCCGCAAAGGGCAATGTGCCGCTGCTGATTTATGCGGCTGACGAGCTGATCGGTCATGCCGCCCTTCGCGGAACCGAGCAGGCACCTGTTTACACCTTGAGTTTTCTGTTTCTACTGCCCCGGCTTCGCGACAAAGGATTTGGTCAACTGTTGGTCGGCCACCTCGAAGACTATGCCAGAACCCGTCTTTGTGCCAAGGAACTGATACTGGTTGTTCGGGACTACAATCCGCGGGCATTCAATTGTTACCTCAAATGCGGCTTTCAAGAGGTCGGCCGCGATGGTACTTTGATCAGGATGTCCAAGCTGTTGCATGCGTGACCGACTAATTGTGAGAGGAGATTTTAAGATGCAGCCACGCGGACCGTTGATGATTGAACACAGGCTGATCGAGCGCATGATCGCGCAAATTGAGATCGAGCTGCAAAGGATCTCGCAGACGGGCAAAACGGACCCGCTCTTCATCGACACAGCTGTGGATTTTATCCGCACCTACGCCGACCGAACACATCACGGCAAAGAAGAAGAAATCATGTTCCGCGATCTCAGCAAAAAGCAGATGGCGGATAGCGACAGGTCTTTGATGGAAGAATTAGTCCAGGAGCATATCCTTGGACGGAAGGTGACGACCGATCTGGTGGAGGCGAATGGACGCTATAGGCAGGGGGATGAAAAAGCGCTCTCGATCATTGTTGAAAAGCTGAGAACGTTGATAGATTTTTACCCCGGGCATATCGAAAAAGAGGACAAGGTTTTCTTTCCGGCCACGATGCAATACCTGTCTTCGGAAGAACAGCAACAAATGCTAAACGAATTTTGGCGATTCGATAGAGAGATGATTCACGAAAAATACCGCAAGCTGGTTGAGGATATCGCCAAGTGATCATCGGTGGACAGCCGGACGGGTGCTAAACAGCAGAAATGCCGGTACGAACTGTCCACCGCCGAGTCATGAGTTGGTAAGAGTCAGCCTCACTTCCCGGCCGATCAAAACTTGCCCGGCAGCAATTGCCAGTTGACCAGATCGAGCGTGTAATAGATGTCGCCGGTTTCGGTCAATCCAATCAGATCGCCTTGAAAATCCGAGTTGAATCCGCCAACGGCCACCTGTCTCAGGACCCCGGGTACATTGATCCAGTCGAGCAGATTGCGGCTGTAATGAATGTGCCCGGTCGGATCGACCCCGACAAGATCGGCTTGCGAATCGTCAAAAATATGCCCGGAAGCTAATTGCGTAAGCTTGCCGGGAATGTTCTGCCAGGTTTCGCGATCAAGTGTATAGTAGACATCCCAACTGGAAGTGACTCCCGCTAGATCACCGTAGCCGTCTCCATTAAGGTCGGCACAAGTCAGTTGACTCAAAACACCGGGCACCGATTGCCAGTTGGATTTATCCAAGGTGTAGTAGATGTGACCTTCGGCAGTGACACCCACCAAATCTTCCACTTTGTCACCGTTCAGATCGCAGGCCGCTATTTGCCGCAATCGGCCGGGTATCGCCTGCCAGTTGGCTAAGTCATTGTCGATGTGGTAGATCTCTCCGGAGGCGGTAACGCCAAAACACTCATCTATTTGGTCTCCATCTAAATCACCACAGGCGACTTGAGCCAACATTCCCGGTAGGTGTTGAAAACTGTAATTGGATGCCCCAAACGTATAATATATCAGCCCCCCGGCGGTCACACCCATCAAATCATCGTCGCGTATACGAGCATCCGCAGTGCCGGCGGTTTCACTTTTGGAGTCGACAGCCGCTGAAATGCTGCTCTCAATGCCGTCTATGTTGCCGGTGGCCAGAGATCCTTGGTTGGCCGCGAGCGAGAATTTTGCAGTTCCATTTTCTTGGAAAAGACCCCAATGCGGTTCCTGGTTGTCGCCCGGCTTGTTGGGCTCGTCATACATCTCGAAAAGCAGAGAGGGAATCGCCGGGGTTTGTGCCTTCACCCATTTGATGTAGCCATTGATATAGGTGCCTTCGATTTCCGCAGTTGACAGCTCGGGATGTGGCCCACCCGCACTGGCCCATCCTGTTTCTCCGATGTAGGCAGTCGTTTTATTGCCCGGCAGCAACGCCTGGACGGCATAATTCCATGCCAGGTATTGAGCTTCAAATAGATTTTGGCATTCAGGGCCGTTACGGCACCAAACAGGAGGTCCCTGAAATGTGGCATAGCCTAGCTTAATATCCCCTGGATTTTGTTGGATGGCATACCACGGGTAAATATTCACGAAAACGAAGCCGGGGCCGCTATCTGTGTATTGTAGTATAGTTGTCAAATTAGCCGTGTATTGATTCTGAAAAACGGACTGGTCGACCGGATAGGAAACCGCCAAGACTGCGAGATTGATATTGGTGGTCACCGGGATATGTGTGATTCCCTTGTTACCAAGGGCGGTCGTGAGGTTTTGCATTCTGCCGACAACCTGCGCTGGTTGTCCCTGCCCTCCATTTTCGAAGATCTCGTTCCCCACAATTATCGTCTTGACGCTCGTTTTCCATGGCTCAACGCTTGTAGTCACATAGCTTTCGGCACTGGCCAATGAATCAAGCTGAGAAAGTTTTTCATTCGGCACAGTCAGAACAATTTCGAGTCCCTGGTTTACGGCGGCGTTCATCAGCTCTTCATCGAAATCATAGAACCTGACCAGAGAAAAATGCTGTTTAACCTGTTGCATAGCCTGGTCGACGGGAAGTGGGCTTGATGCAAACAACCTGCTATAGCTCACTCCAACTGTACCGGAAAAAGGACTCGTTTCTGCAGCTGCCGGTGCGGCAACCCCTAGGAGCATTAGGACTAGAACGGCAAATGCACCCCTGGTCAATACTGCGGGAACAATTCTAATGGTTTGAGTCTTGAATTCTGTTTTCATCCTGCAACCTTTCCATCAAGAGTAAATCATTAGGTTACTTGGGTTATCGAGCCGATACTCATGAGATCCACGTACCACCAATTCACAGCTGGAAGCGTCACCGCGCGTGCATCATTAACCGGTTTAATAGCAAACTCTTTAGCGTACTGAAGCGATCCGCCCAATACTCCGACCGTCAGCCGCACGATCCTGTCTACCTGTCCAAGTATGTCCAATGGGCCCGGCTTCAGGTTAAAGCCACCGGAACGTTTCAATCGACAAGCACATCTTCTCTTGCGAAATCAGTCAGACTCCGGTCTTCTCTTTCCTTATACATTACCATCCAACTTCTGACGCGCTCTATGCCGTACGTCTTTTCCCAGGCTTCAATGATCTCGGAAACGGGTATGTCATCATAAGTTCCGTAGTATTCGATATACTCCATGTACTTTTGATTTTCAGAGTTGTAGGCATGAAACAAAGAGTCTTCGCGGCCGTTAAACTCCAGAGGCCTCACCTTATGCCGCTCGCACAGCTCCCGGTTGAAAGCGGGGGTGCATTTGACCCATTTGCCGGCAAGGTAGAGCTCCACGAAGCCGTGATAGATGAAGACGTTGCTGCCAAGAAATTCGATCAGTTGCTTCGTGGCAAGATGATTTTTTACGGTCGCGAAGCCGACTCTTGAAGGAATGCCACAAGCCCTTGCCAGTGCGCACAGCAAAGAGGCCTTCGGAATGCAAAAGCTTTTGCCCCGGTTTAGCACGTAACTGGCGCGGTAATGCTCGGGCAGATAAAAAGGGGAGTAAGGATCGTAGCGAATCCCGTCTCTCACTGCCAGATAAAGCTTCACTGCCTGCCCAATCGGGTCTTTCGAACCGCCGACAACTTGATCTGCAAAGTCGTGAACGCTCGGGTGATCGCAGTCTATGATTTTTGTCGAGGCTAAATACCTTTGGTCGGCTTTTTCAGCATGCATCTCGAAGTCCTTCATCTGAGGGAAACGTTTCGGCAGTGGGGAACAAAACGTAAAAATTATAAGCGAAAGAGGAGGGCCGACGTCCCACTGGTTCTTACCATATGGACCCCACATGGGGATAATTGATAATTCAGGAGCTTTTCATCTTTCGTAACCACCGGGGTGCCCAGAATCATGGCAGTCGCAATTATTATTCGATCGGCCGGGTCCTGATGTAACGGTTGAGGCAAGTTAACCGATTTCACCGCTACCCGATTGTCAACAGGCACAAACTGAAAAAACGGCAATTTTTCCGAACCGGCTATCCAATCGGTCACGTCCATCGAGAACTTCAGCCGCCCTTTGGCGACCAGCAGCGCTACCTCCCATGCACTAATGGAGGAGATAAAAAGGCCTTTCCGGGCAACCGATTCATCAATTGCCTTTTTTGCCGCCCTTGAAAGATGTTCCGGGTTGCTGACAAACCAGACCCAAACATGTGTATCCAGCACGATCACTTTAAAGACTCCCAGTCATCAAGGCCTACAGGCTCTGTTGGATTCTCATACTTGACAACCGAACCCCGAAGCAATCTGAGTGCTTCGAGAGGCTCTTCAGTATAGGGGATAATTTTCAAAACAGGTTTGCCCCGATCCGTGATGATCAGCGCCTTGCCCGTTCGTTCCACCTCTCTGAAATACTCAAGGGCATGGGGTTTGAATTTCGATTTAGCCACTTTGTCAGCCATATAAAATTCCTCACTTCAATCAAGAGAAACAGTGTTAAATGACATGGTCACGCTAAACAACGCCCTGAAGCGGCTGTCGGGCAGTACGGCCGGTCCTGCCAGGTACCTGCTTCAACGACGCGGCCGCGGTCGAGCCGATCAGTCCCAGATTCTGCGCCGCAGATGCTTACGGTATAAAACAATCCCGAATCTTTTTATCTGCTTCTGACGAGGGTCCTCTCAACAGGATATCCTTTTCTTGGCGGGTTTGGGCATCTCCAGTGAAGGTCGCTGTTCACTCTACACCTCGTCCAGCACCTTCCCGTCGGCTGCGAGCAGCTGGATGGAGGCAGCCGGTCCCCCCAGAAGATGGGTGGAGCAGCTCAAGCAAGGGTCAAAAGCTCTTACCACCGCCTGTATTCTATTTATAGCCGAGTCGGTGAGCTTCGTGCCATTGATGAAACGTTTCGCCACCTGCAGCACCCCTCGATTCATAGCCAGATTATTGTTGCCGGTCGCAACGATCATGTTGGCCCATGTCATGAGTCCGTATTCATCCACTTTGTAATGATGAAAAAGAGTGCCGCGCGGCGCCTCGACCACCCCGATGCCTTCGCGATAGTTGGGTCGGGCGAATGCCCGGATGCGGGTATTGAGAATGTCCGGATCTTGCAGCAGCCTCTCCAGCATCTCTATCGAATATAGAATCTCAATGAGTCGGGCGTAGTGGTTGTAAAACGAGCTCATCACCGGGCCCCGCTCCAGGCTGCGAAACTCGGCCCATTCCTGGTCGGCAAGGGGCGTGCCGCAGCCGTTGCAGACGTTGAGCCGGGCCGCCGGGCCTACCCTGTAGATCCCCTCCGGGTAGCCGAGCGGTTTGTAGTACGGAGATTTTAGATAGGAATACTCCTCAACGGCTTCCCCGATGTAGTCCTGGTAATGAACGGGATCGATCCGATCCGCCACGATATTGCCCTGGGCATCCATGAAGCGGAGCTTGCCGTCCACATGCTCGAGATTTCCCCGGGCATCGACCAGCCCCATGAAATAAGTGGGGAAGTTGGCAAAGGTGCGGATCTCTTCCCGGTAATTTTCCATGGACTGCTTGAACAAAGCCAGGGTGCGCTGAATAATATCGAGGGCTTCGGGCACCAGGGTCAGCATGTTTTCTCGGTGTTCCGAGGTGAGCGGCGCATTGACCCCTCCCGGAACCACCCAGGCCGGGTGTATCCGTTTGCCCGCGAACCATTCGATAATTTGCTGGCCGATTTTCCGCAAACGGATGCCATCGAGCGCAAAAGATGGATTGGCCTTCAGCACGCCTAAAATATTGCGGTTTGCCGGATCGGAATCCATTCCGAGCAGCAAATCCGGCGAGGAAAGATAGAAGAAGCTAAGGGCGTGGGACTGGATGAACTCCCCGCAGTTGAGAAGCCGCCTCAATTTCACTCCCGTTTCGGGTACCTGGACGCCGAGGATGGCGTCACATGCCTTTACCGAAGCAAGGGAGTGGCTTACCGGACAAATGCCGCAGATCCGTTCCACCAGAGACGGCATTTCGGTATACGGTCTTCCTTCGCAGAATTTCTCAAACCCTCTGAACTGTGTCACATGCAGCTTCGCATCCGACACCCTGCCCTGGTCGTCCAGGGTTATGGTGATTTTGCCGTGACCCTCGATACGGCTGACCGGTTCAATAACCAACTGCTGGCCCATTAATCAACCTCCTTGCTGATCCGCTTACGCTCCGAACCGGCTCTTACCGGCAAGGTCCGGAATGCGCCCTTGCAAAAGCTCGGAAATCAGAAAAAAAATGGCGTCTGCCGGCGGCGGGCAACCGGGTAGAAAAACGTCGACTTTCACATATTCATGAACGGGGCGCGCGTGGGGCATCAGATGAGGCACCCCGTCTTTGGGGATTTGCGCATGGCATGAAACATTTTCTTCGTAGCTACGCTTCAACACATCTTCCACGCCAAACTCGTTGCGCATGGCGGGCACATTGGAAGTCACCGCACAGTCCCCGAAAGAAACCAGAATCTTGCTGCGGTCCCGCATCAGGCGAATCTTTTTCACATCCTCATCAGTGCTGACGGCACCTTCAACAAGCACTACATCAACCCCCTCAGGAAATTCCAGCGCGTCCACCAGCGGACCATAGACCAGTTCAATTTGATCTGCGATGTCCGCAAGCCGTTCGTCTATGTCCAACAAGGACATATGACAACCGGAGCAGCCATCGAGCCAGGTTGTTGCGATGCGCGCCTTACTCATTGCAGATTCTCCTTTTCATCTCATTCCCTGTCTCTTCCACGCATCATCTGCAGGTAGGGCAAGAACTGTCTCCGTTTGATCATTTCGGCAACGGACCTGCCTTTTTCCGAAAGCGCCCCGGTGGGGCACACTTGCACGCATTTGCCGCACCCCGTGCATGTTTCCGAAGCGCCCCAGGGTTGATTCAGGTCGGTGATGACCCGGGAATTGATCCCGCGCTTCATCACGTCCCAGGTATGAGCCCCCTCGATTTCGTCACAGACCCGCACACAGCGCAAACAGAGCACACATCGGTCGTGGTCCAGAGAAAAACGCTCGTGGGAGGCATCGATGGCCAGGCGTGGATACAAATAATCATAGTGAACGTGGGTCATGCCGAGGTTGACGGCGAGCTGTTGGAGCTCGCAATGCCCATTGGATACGCAAACCGAGCAAACGTGGTTGCGTTCGGTAAAAATGAGCTCCAATATCTTTTTCCTGTAATCCATCAACCGTTCGGAATGGGTGATCACCTCCATATCCTCTCGCGGATGAGTGACACAGGCGGGAACCAGTTTGGGCGAGCCTTTGATCTCCACGATGCAGAGCCGACAGGCGCCGCGCTCTGACAGGCCGTCGAGGTGGCACAGTGTCGGAATGTAGATGCCATTTTGGCGGGCAACGGACAAAATGGTTTCATCTTCACGAGAGCTGACATCCCGGTCGTCAATCTTAAAAGTCAGGATGCGGACCGGATGAGCGCCGGCCTCCCTCCTTTTTCCCGGAAAAGTTGTCGGATTTGTCATAGGAAAACCTCCATCACCCATCCTTGGGCGGGGTCGTAATGAAAGGTGAAAAGGGGGGTGAACAAACGACTTCTCCCTGGCATGGGCTCCGGCATGCGTTCCCACGCTGGAGCATGGGAACGAGGCAAGCTGGAGCGTGGGAACGAGAAAATGCTCCCTGTTCCGTGCTCCCAGCTCCGTGGTCCCCGCTCCGTGCTGTATTCATACAACCTCCCTGGCCATCCGCATTTTGCAGGTATTGGCGGGGCAGTATTTGTCTTCGATATGGGCCAGGTATTCGTCCTTGAAGTAATGGAGAGTGCTGAGTACCGGATTGGGTGCTGTCTGGCCAAGACCGCACAGAGCGGTGTTTTTGACCAGATCGCACAGCTCTTCAATGGTGGCGAGATCCGCCGGCGTAGCGCTGCCGCTGGTGATTTTGCTGAGCAGGTTGTAGATCTGAGTCGTTCCCACCCGGCACGGCACACACTTGCCGCACGATTCAGACATGCAAAATTCCATGAAAAACTTGGCCACATCCACCATACAGGAGCTTTGATCCATGACGATCATGCCGCCCGAGCCCATAATGGAACCGACTTTGGCCAGGGATTCGTAGTCCACCGGCATATCCAGGAATTGTTCCGGAATGCAGCCGCCGGAAGGCCCGCCGGTCTGAACCGCCTTGAATTTGCCGTTGTCCGGAATACCCCCGCCGATATCAAAAACGATTTCGCGCAAGATGGTTCCCATGGGGACTTCGATCAGGCCGGTGTGCTTGACCCGGCCGGCAAGGGCAAAAACTTTGGTGCCCTTGCTCTTTTCAGTGCCGATGCCGGCGAACCAGCTCCCGCCGTTGCGCATGATGGGAGCAATGTTGGCAAAGGTTTCCACGTTGTTGATCAAGGTGGGATAGCCCCACAGCCCCGATTCGGCGGGATAGGGCGGGCGCGGGCGAGGTTTTCCAAGACGGCCTTCAATGGAGGAAATGAGCGCTGTTTCTTCACCGCAGACGAATGCCCCGGCTCCCAGCCTCACTTTAATGTCGAACTGGAATCTCGTGTTGAAAATATTATTTCCGAGAACCCCCATACGCTCTGCCTGCGCGATCGCCGTTCGCAGCCGCTTCACCGCCAGCGGATATTCGGCCCGGACATAGATAAAGCCGTGATTGGCACCGACAGCATAGGCGGCAATGGCCATCCCTTCCAGCACCCGGTGCGGATCGCTTTCCAGTACACTTCGATCCATAAACGCTCCGGGATCTCCTTCGTCGGCGTTGCAGATCACGTATTTCGTATCGCTGATCGCCTTGGAAACCGTAGTCCATTTCAAGCCGGTGGGATATCCCGCGCCACCCCGACCTCGCAGCCCACTACTGGAGACCTCATCAATGACTCTTTTTGGCGTCATGTCGCGCAAAGCATTGTAGAGGGCCTCATAACCCCCCTCGGCGATGTAGTCTTCGATCCGTTCCGGATCTATTCTTCCGCAATTTTCCAGGACGATTTTATGCTGCTTGCTGAAAAATGCCAGATCGGTCGAACATTGCAGGTCACTGACCGGGCTTCCGCCCAGGGCTTCGATGATCGGACCGATATCGGCAACCCTGACCCCCTGATAAAGCGTCCCTTCGGGCTCGATCGAAACGAGCGGCCCCGCGGTGCACAGCCCGAGACAGCCGACCCCCTTCACACCGACCCGTTTTTCCATTCCCCGGCGGCTCACTTCCTTTTCCAGCGCCTCTTTGAGCACCCCGCTCTGACAGGAGAGGCAGCCTGCCGCCACACAGATTTTGATTCGATGCTGAAATCCTTCCTGCCGTTCTTTTTCAATTGTGGCGATGTGCTGCAGCTCTTCAAGCATCAGAGTCATGGCTGGTCCACCTCCCTATTTTTTCTACCACGGCGGCCGGATTCAGCTTTCCGGACACCTGCCCATCGAACACCGCCGCCGGTGCCAGACCGCATGAGCCAAGGCAACGAGCAATCAGCAGCGAAACCTTGCCATCCTCCGTGGTTTCTCCCGGGCGGATGCCTGCGTGCTCGTGGATACTCTCTAGAATGGCAGATGAACCGCCGATATAGCAGGCAGTTCCCATGCAGACCACACAGGTGTGCGCGCCGGCGGGTTTAAGGGCGAAATAGTGGTAGAAGGTTGCCACCGCATAAACGCGACTGAGAGGTACTTTGAGCTCATGGGCCACGTACTCCATGGCCTCCAGGTCGAGAAAACCGAAGGCATCCTGAACGGCATGAAGCGTCTCGATGAGAGCGTCGGGTTGATTGCCGTTCAGGCGCATGGTTCGATTGACCGTCCGCCAACGACGGTCCTGAGCCATTTTCGCAAATCTTTCGGCCGACTGAGAAGTTTCCCCAACGGTTTGAATCATAAGTTCCTCCCCGGCAAGATTTTTCATATAGCGCGTGACGAAAGGCAGGTTAGGATCTAAATCAAGAGAAGTTTATTCATACCCGTAAATCATAGTGTAAACCATTATAGCCGTATTGCTTTCACGATGCTATTAAAATAGGAGCCACCAGGAGGCTGTACGAGAACTGTCAATCCGAGACGAAAGCGAGACATCCTTTGCGTTTACCAGGGCGATACCCTCGATCAATTGGCATTCTTGTGCTATACAATAGCGCGAGCTTGAATCGGTACCGGGAATGAACCTTCCCTCAGTCAGCTAATCAACATCCTGTGGAGAGCCACGATGTCCAATACGCAACGCGTTCTTATAGTTGGGGGCGTAGCGGGCGGCGCTTCCTGTGCCGCCCGTGCGCGGAGACTTTCAGAAAGTGTCGAAATCATCATGTTCGACCGCGGACACTATGTTTCTTTTGCCAACTGTGGACTTCCCTACTATGTGGGCGACGTCATCAAGAAGGAGGAAAGACTCCTGGTGGCGACGCCCGATCTGTTCAAGGAAAGGTTTAACATCCAGGTCAGGCTGCGATCAGAGGTCCTTGCCATCGATCGCGAAAGGAGCGAAATCGAGGTCAAAGATCTTTCAACGGGAGACACCTATCGTGAAAAATACGATGCACTCGTACTCTCGCCTGGCGCCTCCCCGATTAAACCTCCGCTTGAAGGCATAGACCTGCCCGGTATTTTTACCATGCGGACCATTCCGGATTCGCGCCGGATAAAAGAATGGATTGCAAATCGCGAAGCCAAAAAAGCGGTTGTTGTGGGGGGCGGCTTTATCGGCCTGGAGATGACCGAAAATTTGGTGGCTCGGGGACTCTCGGTTACCATCGTTGAAATGATGCCGCAAGTGATGCCGCTGCTGGATCCCGAAATCATTGCGCCGGTCCACATGCACCTCGCCCGAGCAAAAGTGAAGCTTCGCCTTAGCGAGACTGTAACCGGTTTCGAGCAGTCTAACGGCTCGCTCTCAGTCAAGCTGAAATCCGGACAAGTCGAAGAGGCGGATATTGTCATTCTTTCGGTGGGAGTTCGCCCCGAAACCGGGCTCGCCAGGGAAGCCGGCCTGGAGATCGGAGAGATGGGCGGGATTAAAGTCGACGAACAGATGCGCACCAGCGATGAAAGAATCTGGGCGGTTGGGGACGCGGTCGAGGTGAAAGATTTTGTGACCAGCCGTTCGACCCTGGTGCCGCTTGCCGGGCCGGCCAACCGCCAGGGCCGCATAGCAGCCGACGTGATATTGGGTCGCGACTCTCGCTTCAGAGGTGTTCAAGGGACCTCGGCTGTCGAATTGATGGGGCTGACGATTGCCTCAACCGGGCCGAGCGAAAAGACATTGAAACGATTGGGACTGTGGAGCGAACCTGCAAAATACGAAAAAGTCTACCTCCATCCGGACCATCATGCCAGTTACTATCCAGGGGCAAACGTCATAACCTTAAAACTGATCTTCGCCAAACATGACGGTCGGGTCATCGGAGCCCAGGCGGTCGGCAAAGAAGGGGTGGAAAAACGTATCGATGTGATCGCCATGGCCATCCAGAAAAATTCGACGGTCTTTGATCTCGAGGAGGCCGAACTGTGTTATTGCCCCCAGTCCGGAGCGGCCAAAGACCCGGTGAACCTGGCGGGAATGATCGCGGCGAACGTCCTGCGGGGAGACGCTGAGATTTTTCATTGCAGCGACGTGGCAAGCGATGACGCCTTTATCCTCGATGTGCGCGACCCCTCCGAATTTAAAAGAGGCCGCATAAAGGGAGCGGTCCATATTCCCCTCAACGAGCTTAGAAGCAGAATGAAGGAACTGCCGAAGGATCGAGAAATCCTGGCGTATTGCCAGATCGGACAGAGATCCTATTATGCCCATCGGATTTTGGTCCAAAATGGATTTAAGGCAAAGAATTTGAGTGGGGGCTATCTAATTTACATGTTTTGTGAATCGAGCAAATCGTAGAACATGGTGCGAAATGCCCCCCGAAGGTCATTCGCTTATCCGTCAACTGGAGGGGAGTCAACAACCTCCGGCCGGCCTGATCAGTTTGGAGATGGGGGTTCCCCGCGCTTCGGGCTCTGTACCTGTCTGCCATGAGCAACGCGGAGAGAGAGCGGGAGCCTGGGAACGAGATCGAAGAACCTGTTTTTCCGGCTTCTTACTTCTGGATTCTCATGTAAAATTATGGATCATTACGAGAAATCAGCACGGAACTTCTTCGCAGGCAACTGTCTAGATCGGCTCTGGCAAAGACGCGCAGATGCTGCATGGATCGATCGACAACTGACTGCCCCTGAAACGCGCTTCATACCGGTATGGGAGACAAAGAACCTGTTCACGGAAGAGCCGGAGCCGCATCTGCTTACACTGACATGCCAGGACTTGCAGGATATCATCCCGATCGCCGAGTCAATCACTCTGCTGGGCGCTAGAAACGGAAGATCTTACTTTGCCATTGATCTACCTTCCCAAAATTCGCTGCCGCCAGCCGGCATCAACGGGTTGGGTCGCTTTTGCGACCTGAAGGGTGTCGGCCCCCTTCTGGACAACCGCAACGCGGCACTGCTGGCATACGCCAGAGCCATCACCTACTGGCATAGCCGCAGCCGCTACTGCGGGGTTTGCGGTAGCCCGACGGAAAGCACCGCAGGAGGACATGTCCGGGTTTGCACCAATGCTCGATGCAAACAGCAGCATTTTCCCCGAACCGATCCGGCAATCATCGTGTTGATTACCCATCGGCAACACTGCCTGCTCGGCCGCCAGCCGGTATGGCCGAAAGGAATGTATTCCACCATCGCAGGATTCGTCGAACCGGGGGAAAGCCTGGAAGAAGCGGTTGCACGTGAGGCATTCGAAGAAACCGGCGTACACGTTAGCGAGGTGCGCTACCACTCCTCTCAACCGTGGCCTTTCCCGGGTTCGATCATGCTTGGCTTTACCGCCGAGGCGGCCGGCCGGAAAATCAGAAGGGGCGATAACGAACTGGAAGATGCACGCTGGTTCTCACGTGCGGAACTTGAAGAAGCTTTGCAGAAAGGAACGCTGCGTCTGCCGACGCGAGTCTCTATCGCCTATCGGTTGATCGAAGACTGGTATGACGCAGGAACAAGAGGGCAGCTTAAGGACTTTCTGGATCAGTGCTGACGATTCCATGCCGGTGGCAATTCGCTAACCTGGATTTATAGCGGCGAATTCAGAAAATTAACCTGGAGCGGTTGCTATGTTCAGAATTAGAAGAATCTTCGATAATATTCTTCCTGCCAACCGTGAAGCCATCAGGCAGGTTCAGCAGATCCTCGCGGAACAACTGCCGTTGCTGAATCGCGCTGACATCGATAAAATCCCGGACCTGCTGAGAAATCCTTTGAAACACCAGTTCCAGTCAATCCTTTATATTGCAGAAGGCTTCAAGCGATTCGTCAAAGGATTTGGTCTTTTGTCCTACGAGCCGAACCTCAATTTCTGTTTTCTCGATTACATTTCCGCAGCCAGACCGATCACCGGTGGCGGTATCGGCAGCGCCCTGTATGCGCGCATCCGAGAAGAAGCGCTGGCGCTGAGCGTCACCGGCATTTTTTTGGAGTCCCTGCCGGACGACCCCGGACTCTGCAATGATCCCGATACACTAAAGACGAACAAAGCCAGGTTGAAATTTTACGAAAGCTTTGGAGCTTTGCCCATCATCAATACCGCTTACGAAACTTCGGTTAATCCTTGCGACGACAATCCACCTTACCTGGTCTTCGACAATCTGGGGCAGGACCGGCCGCTACGACTGCGAGAGGCCAAGATCATTGTTCGAGCCATTCTGGAGCTAAAATACCAGGACCTGTGCCCTCGGAATTATGTCGATATGGTGGTGGACTCTTTCAAAGACGATCCCGTGCTTGTGCGACAGCCGCGTTACAGCAAAAAAGAGACGCCATCAACTGCTCCGGTTACGGGCAAATTTCGCAAAATCGCGCTGGTAGTTACCGACCGGCACGCCATCCATCATGTCCGCGAAAGGGGGTATGTAGAGTCCCCAGTCCGGATCAAATCTATCCTCAAAGAACTCGAGAAAGTCAGTCTGTTTGAAAGCACACCTCCGCAGGAATTTTCAGAAAATTACCTTAAATCTGTTCATGAATCCAATTATATCGAATACTTCAAGCGCGTCTGCAAGACCCTGACGGCCGGCAAATCCGTGTACCCTTATGTGTTTCCCATCCGAAATGCCGCCAGGCCTCCCAAAGAATTGGCCGTTCGGGCAGGCTATTATTGCATCGATACATTCACTCCGCTCAATGCCAGCGCCTACCAGGCAGCCAAGAGAGCGGTGGACTGCGCCTTGACGGGTGCGGAAAGGCTATTGGAAGGCTATCGGCTGGCTTATGCGCTGGTGAGGCCGCCCGGTCATCATGCAGAAAGACGCTCCTTCGGCGGTTTCTGTTATTTCAACAATGCGGCAATAGCTGCTCAGTTTTTGGGCCAGTATGGAAAAGTAGCTGTATTGGACCTTGACTATCACCATGGCAACGGGCAGCAGCAGATATTTTACGAACGGGCCGATGTCTTAACGATCTCCATCCATGGGCATCCACATATTGCCTATCCTTACTTCAGCGGATTTGAAGACGAAACCGGTGAGGGCCCCGGCAAAGGATACAATATCAATTATCCGCTGCCTGAGAAAATCAGCAGCGAGGTGCACCTCAATACGGTGGGAAAAGCGCTCAAAAAGATCGCCGCATTTGCTCCCGCCTACTTGATCGTTTCCCTTGGACTGGACACGGCCAAAGGAGACCCGACCGGCACGTGGAGTCTGACGGCAAGGGATTACGACCGGCTTGGCAAGTCCATCGGCCGGATGAAGCCGGCCACTTTGGTGGTTCAGGAGGGAGGTTACAACAACCGGGTCATCGGCGTGAACGCCAGGCGTTTTTTCACAGGCCTCTGGTCGGGCAGATTCGATCAAGACCGGGTCATCAAAACAAATTCAAAAAAATCGTTGCATTAAGAGCGTATTTTCATATAGTGGATAGAAGGTATGAAGTCGGGCTCTTTTGTGCCCGGCATTACGTGGCTCTTCTTGATCCGGGCGGCCCGCCGGTCCCGAATTCAGCGGAATTTCTTCGGCACGGGGACCTCGAGGAACTATGGACTTAATGAAGCTCAGCATCGGCTGCGATCGGAGGAAGTTTCTTTCGCATGTTGTCAAAGGCGCCGCTCTGCTGCTGGTTCAAGGCTGCAGCGGTTTGACATCGCAGACTTTTCATTACATACCTGCGAGCCCCCTTTGCTCCGGCCAATCTCCGGCCAAACAGCAGGCTGTAAAGCAAGAAGCAGCCTCTCCGAAGGAAAGAATCGCGACTCACGAAGTGGCCCCGATGGAGACCATTCCGCGCTTGGCTCAAATGTATGGAGTATCCGAACAACAGCTTCTTAGAGCCAACGGCCTCAAACCGGGCGAGGCTTTAACAGCCGGGCAACAGCTGCTGATACCGCATCCCTCTCAGTACAAAAACATCGTACCCGTCTACAAGAATGATCGATGGCGATACATACTGGTTCATCACACGGCGGGAACGGTCGGCAAAGCGCTGCTGGTGGATCGGATTCATCGGGAAAGAGGTTTTGCAGAAGGTTTGGGCTATCATTTTCTCATTGACAACGGTTCCCTTGGCAAGGGCAATGGGCAGGTAGAGGTAGCTCCACGCTGGATTGGACAGGAACGGGGGGCCCATTGCAAGGCCTCAAACATGAACGATAAGAGCATAGGCATCAGTCTGGTCGGCAACTTTAATAACAAAAAACCGTCTGCGGCCCAACTGCACACTCTTACCCGGCTGGTCGGCCTGCTGGGCGGCTACTATGAAATTCCCGTCACAAATGTGCTTCCCCACCGCCTGGTGCCGGGAGCGCGCACCGATTGCCCGGGTGACTTGTTCCCCTGGGAGAAATTTCAACTCAGCCTCAAAAAAGCCATGGCATCATCCTACTGCTGAGGCGGTCAAGTCGGCAAGATAGCACAGGGCTTTTCCGTTGCGGGGGTCCGCCACGACCTGGGCGGTTTTGCCGCCGGCCGCGGAAGGAACGTCGATGACCTTGATGAATGGCTCAAACCTGCTGAATTCACCGAAGAAGTTGCCGAGCTTGTTAGGGGATGTCAGGAAGAAGTCGCGATTGAATTCGGCCGCGGGATCGTCCGGATAGAGGGGAAGGTAGATGATTTGCGATTCCACCAGATCCAGGAAGAAGTGGGTCCCGTATGAGACGTCCGGGACGTGCCCGTCTTCCTCCCGGGCTATTTCGACTAGTGCGGAGGCATTGTTTATATCGGAGTACCCGGTATTGATGCCGAGTGTAATATTGGAGCTGCCCCATCTTCCCGGCCCCATCAGCATAATATTCCGGTTGACCATAACCGGATGCCGATTGAGCTCGCCGATGATTCGCCCCATTAGCTGTTTCACTTCGAACGGCGCATTTTGTGCGTAAGTCTTGGGATCGATGTAAATAATATACCTTATATCGGTTACCATTCCGCTGGAAACGGCGCGACTCGCTCTGAAAAGGATACAGTCCCGAGGGATGTGCTCGGGTACGAAGACACCTTCAGCCGAACCGGGCAGCCTCATGGGTCTGCATTGAACGAGATTGATTCTGATCTTCAGGTCCGAGTCCACAAAAGCGGTGAATTCAGTGTCGATCGGGTAGCCATAAGCGGCTTCGAGCTTTGTCAACAGCTCCCCGACGATCTTCACGAAGCTGGTCCGGGCAATGAGGTTGTTGAACGTGAAGACGAAGTTTTCTGCAGACTGCAGGTGAGGTCCTTCAGGATCACTGATAAAGCCGTGCTCCATGGTCGACACGAACAAATCCAGTTTGGGGTAGTCCCATCCTGAGACGACTTCACTCACAGGCCCTATGCTGAACTCGTCTTTGGAGAGATCGAGAAAATCTATCTCTCGTTGAGAATACCTGGCTATCTTCAAGCCGACTTCCGGGCGAAGGTGCGGGTGACTGACTGCAAGCAGCCTCGGGTAGTCCCCGCTGACCCTGTTCACCGCGCGGGTTCCGAGCCCGAAGACCAAACGGATCATACCCTGTTTTGGATCGATTCGATCCGTCCAGCGGTACAGGTTATGAGAAAAAGCCACTCCTGCCAGGGGCGGAAAGAAATAATTCTTGTAGCGCATCCCCGACACCCGCTGCACCAGAATGGCCATTTGTTCGTCTGCTTCGCCCAGTCCCCGTTGCCGTCGATAAGAAAGTGCATCGGGATTCAATGCACTGGCATAGACTAATTTGACCGCTCGCAGAAAAGACTTCATTCGGTCGTCAGGATTTCCTTGACTGACGCAGAATTCGCTCCGATATTTTCCCGCAAACGAATTCCCAAAGCCATCTTCAAGCAAGCTGCTCGAGCGCACTATGATGGGAGCCTGGCCGAAGTAGTCGAGCAGATCCTGGAACTGCTCCATCATTTCCGCTGGAAAGCTTCCCTCCAAAAAGCGTCTTTCAACCTCTTCAAACTCCTCATGGGAGATTTGAGAATTTCTGGTCAGGCGCAGCCTCAATCTGAAAAGGTCATTGTTGACAAGAAACGTGAAGAAAACATCGGAGCCGATAAAAAACGAATCGTGCTCCTCCAGCACCGTCGAAAAATCCACCGTACCCGGATCGGCAGCCAAAATGCGGCGGGCGAGCAACATTCCGGCCGCCTTGCCGCCTATTCGGCCGGAGCCGATCAACCGGTTGCGGATATTCAACAGATCGCTCAAGCTGAGATAGGCATCCGCCAGGCGTTTAAACTCGGGGTGAATGCCGATGATCATCTGCGAGAGCTCTTGTTTCAGGGCCACAATCTCAGAGGTGTGATCGAGCAGTTCCAATTCGTCTTCGCTATACTGGGAGAGCTTCTTGTACACGCTGTCCCAGGGAGCGATGGAATCCGCCTTGATTTTCAGGGGAGTCTTGCTTGCGGTTAGCGAAATGGCCGAGGCGTCGCCACTGCGCAACACCGGGACCAGGCTTTCCCCGGAGTAAAGGTGGGGTAGAAACATTTGGGAAGAGTAACGGTCCCAGACCTTGAGCGGATGGATATAAGGCTGGCCTTTAACGTGATAGACATCGATCAGAACTTGAGTCGTCTCCCTGATCCGGGCCACCGCACGGTGGGAGTGTTGGCCCCGGGTCAGGGCAAAATATGCGACCGTATCCAATTCATGCAGATAGGGGCAGGTCACTTGAAAAAAATTTGCTACCAGGACGTCTGTGGCCCAATCGTCCACCAGTGACGATAGATTGTCGAAAAGATAGAAAACGCCTTTGCCCTTTTCTTCAATGATCTTATTGACCTGGTTGCTGAACGAGTCAAACCCGGGCCTGGGGTCGACCTTTTCGACCGATACCGATGGATGCGGATTCAGAATCCTTGGATGAGGGGCAAATCGTATGTAGATGATCGTGCGCCCCTCATCAAGCGCCTTTGCCACGAAAGGGCGCGCGATCTGCTGATAGTTGTCCAGCCTGTCGACCTGCCAAACGACGTTATCTCCGAGCCGAAGCCCGTCCAACACATCGTCCAGAGCAGGTATTCCGCTGGAAACGACATCTGAGGGCAAAATCAACCACCTTCCGTATGCAAACTATACCCAGCCACGCAGCCTCATTGCTTCCACAACGCGCGCCACTGCGACTACATAGGCTGCTTTGCGCATGTTGATGCCATGCTTTTCGGAGGCCTTCAACACTTCATGGTAGGCTCTGGTCATTCTCTTGTCGAGCTTTTCGTGGACCTCAGACTCGTCCCAGTAGTACATGTAGGCGTTCTGCACCATTTCAAAATAGGAGACGGTCACTCCGCCTGCATTACACAAGAAATCGGGAATGACGTGCACGCCTTTCCGGTGCAGGATCTCATCGGCTTCCGGAGTAGTCGGGCCGTTAGCCAATTCCATGATGATCTTGGCTTTTACTTTATCGGCGTTTCGCTCGGTGACCGAGCTTTCCAGTGCTGCAAGCACCAGGATGTCCACATCCAATGCGAGCAGTTCGTCGTTATTGAGGCCTTGGGTCCCTTCGCATTGCACAACCGATAAGGTGCACTGTTTGTGCTCGTTCACTTTTGGTACGCAAATTCCCTCTTTGCAGGTGACCGCCCCTTTTGAGTCGCAAACGGCCAGGATCTTGGCTCCAAACATCGATTCGGCCAAAGAGGCAGCGTAGCTGCCGGCGTTTCCGTAACCCTGAATAGCGATGGTGGCCTTACCCAGGTCGATCCCTATCTTTCGGGCTGCCTCCCGCAGCGCATACATGCCTCCTCTTGCGGTGGCGTCTCCCCGCCCGGGAGAACCTCCAAGCGGCAACGGTTTGCCGGTAATCACGCCGAATTGGTTTTTCCCCACGATGGAGGAGTATTCATCGACCATCCAGGCCATTATCTGGGGGTTGGTGTAGACATCCGGAGCCGGAATGTCCTTTTCCGGTCCGATAAAGGCGCCGATAGCCTTGATATAAGCTCGGCTTACGCGCTCCAGTTCGTAGACCGAAAGCTCTTTCGGATTGCAGATCACCCCCCCCTTGCCGCCACCGAGCGGCAGATCCAACAGCGCACATTTCCAGGTCATCCAGGCGGCAAGCGCTCGAACCGTGTCTATGGTCTCATCGGGATGGAAGCGAATGCCCCCCTTTGTCGGCCCCTTTGCATCATTGTACTGCACCCTGAAGCCATGGAATACTTGGACCGCACCGTCATCCATGCGCACCGGAAAGTTCACATGGAATTCGCGCATCGGGTTCAGCAGGACCTGCCGTGTGCTGTTGCTCAGTTTGAGGATGTCCGCACAATCACTTATTTGTCGTTGCGCGATTTTGAATGGGTTGCTGTGGTCGTTATCGCCTGACATCTTTGTTTCACCTCCTAATATTGGTAATTGAAAATACCTTGGTCCCCTCCAGAAACTACCTTTCCCAACTCCAGACCGTTCATTTTCGAGCCTTGGAGAATCGACTCGCATAGTCGAGATAGTGCTTGAGAAGCCACATCTTTTCCAGGAATTCCGGCCAGCCGCACTCGGGGGCAAACCCCTTCTCAGCCTGAGGAAGCACCATGCAGCCATCGATGACTTTCCCCTGGAGCTCCTTCCAGAGCTCCCCCCAGGTGGTCTGAGCGTCTTCCAACACAGCTCCGACAACGTTTCTCCAATGTTCGAATCGCTCTTCCGGAAGCAGCACGGTGTGCTGCGAGGTTTCCCTGTTGCCCGATATGACTGTGAATTGCTTCGCCATGATCAATCCTCTTTTCTGCTGGGGGATTCTGTTCCAATCGAACCGTCACAAAGTCTTCTGGCATAATCAATATGGATGCCGAGGAGGTGGAGCTTTTCCAAGAGTGCCGATGACAAAACTTCCCGTGGCTCGCTCTCTTCCCTCCCGACTCCTTCCAGTATTTCTTCACAACACCTGTTATCCTGCAAATCAGTCCAGATCTCGTTCCATAGATCGAAGGCATCTTTCATTACACTCGCCGCCACCCCCCTGAAGTGTCTCAACTTCGCATTGACGCGCTCTATCTCTTTTTGAGCGAAGTCGCCGGATGGGCGGGAGCCGCGTTCAACTGTCACTTCGGTCGTGTCTCTGGTTTTTTTCATTTTCACTCTGCGATGAAGGTTCGGTTCGGTAGCCGGGAAATCGAAGGTAATGTGATAGGCAATATTGGTGCCGCATTGCCAGGCAGGCCTGCCGGAGCTCAATAACGACAATGATATCAATTGGTTAATAATACAACGGTGATCGAAGGGGGTACCCGTTTTCCAGCCCCGTTTGGTTGAAAAGCAGCACGTTGAATGGAGTTATGGCGAGCAAAGCAAGGAGGATTGCCAGAAGGCTCCAGCTGCTCAGATTTTGAGCAGTTCTGCTGGAAATCCAACAACAAGCGGATGCATTTCAGTCGAGGGGAGGGAAGAGCTCGAACTTTTTCATACGATGTCTCAAGGTATTTCGGCTGATGCCCAGCAGCCTGGCAGCCTTCACCTGGTTGTAGGCGCAATGTCTCAGAATCTTGGATAGGAGCGATTTTTCGATTATGTCGATAACACTTTCAGCAGAGTTTTCGTTTGCAAGCTGCAGTAAATCAGGAATGAGCTCGTCGACCCTCCGGTCAACCCGGTCCGCGAGCTGCTCCCGGCTCATCCCGGCGGATGGGTCATTAGGGCCCGAGTCCATCTTCAGATGCTCGGCCAGTATTACGTCCCCGGAGGACAACAAGACTGCTCGCCTCATGCAGTTTTCCAATTCCCGCACGTTGCCTGGCCAGGTGTATGAGAGCATGCTTTTCATTGCGACGTCTTCGACATACCGAATGGAGGCGTGGTACTCCTGGTTGAAGCGATCGAGGAAGTATCCCACCAGTGCCGGCACGTCCTCCAGGCGATCTCGTAGGGGAGGAAGCTCAATCGAGATGATCTTGAGTCTCCAATAGAGATCTTCCCGGAACCTGTTTTGCTCGACCTCTTTTTCCAGGTTCTTATTGGTCGCCGCGATAATTCGCACGTCCGCCTTCATGCTGGTGCCGCCGCCCAGTCTTTCGAATTCGCCATACTGAATAACACGCAAGATTTTGGCCTGGGTGGACAGGGGCATATCTCCAATTTCATCAAAGAAAAGCGTACCGCCGTCACACCGCTCGAATTTGCCGATATGGGTGCGTTCCGCGCCCGTATAGGCGCCCCGTTCATGGCCGAACAGCTCACTTTCGAACAGTGTATCCGGAATCGCGGCACAGTTCACTGCCAAAAACGGCTTTCCCTTTCTGTGGCTGTGATGATAAATCGCTCTGGCGACGAGCTCTTTTCCGGTCCCCGATTCTCCGGTGACAAGAACGGTTACATCCTTTTCGGCTACCTGCCCGATCAGCTTGTAGACCGACTGCATGGTTCTGTTGTTGCCGATGATCTGCACCGTGCCTTTCGGCTGCAATGGGGCCTTTTGGCTCGCTTCGGGAAAGCTGACGACCTCCTTCATGAGGCGGTTGACTTCCAGCGCATCTCCGGCCAGCCGCTTCAATTCTTCCCGTTCAAAAGGCTTCAACAGGTAGTCATAGGCGCCGAGCCTCATGGCTTCTATGGCCGTATCCGTGGTGCCGTAAGCGGTCATGATGATGACCGGAGTTTTAACCTGAGACTCGCGAATTTGCTTGAGAGTATCCAGGCCGTTCAGGCCGGACATCTTGTAATCAAGGAGTATCAAGTCCAACGATTCTTGCCGGACAATTTTCAAAGCCTGTTCGCCACTGTTGCATGTACATACCTCATGCCCCTGCCTGGTAAAGAAACGACGGAGGAAATGGACCAGGCCCTCATCATCGTCTACGATTAGAATCTTTTCCATCTTGTCTATCACCCGCTGCCTTTGGCCGGGATCAGCACAGAAAAAGTAGTCCCCCGACCTACATTGCTCACCACCTGAACCTCTCCGCCATGTCGCTGGACCGTGCTGTAGACTATCGACAGTCCGAGCCCGGCGCCCGTTGCCTTGGTGGTAAAAAAAGGATCGAAGAGCTTGATGATGTTGTCTTCCTCTATGCCCGGTCCGGTGTCCTTGATATCGATGCGCACGCAGCTCCGCCTCCCGTTCCGCTCGATAAGCTCATCTCTGCCGGCCGTGACCGTCAACTCCCCGCGAAAGGCGATGGCCTCGAGGGCGTTCACCAGTAAATTGAGGAGCGCTTCTCCGAGCTGTTCTTCATCGCCTTCTATTTCAGGCAATGCTTCTTGGATGACGGTGCGAATCGAGGTTTCCTGCTGTTTGGCCCTTGGCTTTAACAACAATAGAGCGTCCTCAATCAGCCTTTCGGCCCTGATGGAAGCAAGGAGGGGCTCCTGCGGCCGGGCAAACTCCAGAAATCGATTGATCGTTGCTTCCATACGCCGTATCTGATCCATCGCCATTCGAAAGTCTTCTTCGTATTCCATGGAGATCGCTATCTCACTTTCAACCGATTGCAGGAACAACTTGAGTGAAGTGAGAGGCGTCCTGATTTCATGGGCAACTCCGGCTGCAAGCTGGCCCAAAGCCGCGAGCTTTTGGGAGCGGGCTGCGGCCAGCTGGGTCTCTTTAAGTCGCACGTCCGTTCTTTTTAGCTCGGCTTCCCTGAGTACAATCTTCTCTTCGAGTCTGAGCTGCCGATCCTGCAACTGCCTCGCCATATCCCCGAAAGCACGGTAGAGTGAGCCAACTTCATCAGTACGGTCGGTCTGAATATTTACGTTTTCAAATTCGCCTCCGGCAAGATGATCGGCCGCCTTGCTGAGTCTGCGGATCGGGCCGACCATGTAGTTGGAAAGCAGCCAGGCGGATACCAATGCACCGCAGGTCGAAAGCACAAGCGCCAAGTATACATATTTTTTCAACCTGTCGGCACTTTGAAACGCCTCAGCGCTATCCTGTTCGACCACCAGAGCCCAGTCCGTCCCGCTCACTTTTGCCGAGGCCCCGATCACCTCAATGCCTCGGTAATCGATGTAGGCGATTTTGTCTCTTTGTGTATTGAATATATTCTTGAAGCTGTCCGATTGGGCTATGTTTTCCGTGAGGATTCTTTTCGGCTCCTTATGCGCCAGGAATTTACCTTCTCGATTCACCAGGTAGCACTCTCCCGTCTCCCCCAGCGACACCCGTAAAACGGCTGAGAGAATCGTGTTGGTGCCGACGGTAGCGAATATATAGCCTTCCACCTTGTTCGCATCGTCCAGTAGCGGCGCCGAAATCTGAAAAAATGATTCATTTTGATCCGGATTAAAGTCAATGTCGGACATGTATAAACTGTCCGGTATGGCAGGGCTGATTCGCGGCTCTGCCTGTGCACCGGATGATGCGCCGGAACTGCTGTAAACAGGGGTCCCATCCCGTGAGATCACCGAAATGTCACTGTACACGCGGTAGTTGTTCCTGACCAGCTCCAGATAGGAGGCAATCTGCCGGGCATCCATCGACCTCAGAATCGATGAGCCCGCCATAACCTCGAGGTCGGCCTTTCGTTCTGAAATCCACCGACCAAGTAGCGTGGCTTTGTCTATTGTCACACCATCAATTTGATTGGTGGCCATCTTCAAAATGAGCTGTTCGGCGGTTTTGACATAGAAGGTGCCGAGCACGCAAAGCGGCACCAGCGCGAAAATAAAGAACAACAACATCAGCTTAATCTGCAGGTTGTCGAAAATATGGCTTTTTTTCAAGTAGATATCCTTCTCGCCAAGCTTGCCGTCAGCTCGGCGAGCCAACGATTAGAACTGCCAAGGACAGAGAAGCGCTCGATCACCTTGGTAAATAGCAGACTATTCAATGCAATTCCATACCTGCTTTAAGCACTCGTGGGGGTATGAGGGCGCGATGCTGTTTTGCGGCGTCGATGCTGCAGCAAAGGCAATCCGCGGCAGGAGCTTCAATGTCGCTGTGTAGAGATTTCTTCTACCAGACGCTGTAGCCGGCAGGACTCGATAGTTGGAGTTATTATAGGGTTGTTCCGGAAACCGGCCCTCGATAGGGGGCAACTTCCGAGGCGTGGACCCGGGTGCTGGCTGGCGGGCGGATTTTTGATGAAATTACTAGGCAAGCGGCTCCAACCGCGCCGTAAAGTGGCGCAGAACGGGAGCCTGCCACACAATCCGATAGCCCGGCAGGCTCGCACCCTGTGCCTTCGCTTCCATGATGACTTCTGCCAAATAATCCACGTGACTCTGGGTATACACACGCCTGGGAAACGCCAGGCGCACCAGATCCATGGCAGCGGACCGCTCGGTCCCGTCGGGCTGGAGACCGAACATCACGGTGCCGATTTCTACGCCGCGCACTCCGCCCAAAAGATAGAAGGCATTATTCAGGGACCAGGCTGGATACTGCGCAGGAGGGATGTGAGCCAGCATCGAACGGGCGTCAATATAAACCGCATGCCCCCCCGTTGGTCGAACAATAGGAATGCCGGCACGCACAAGCTTTTCGCCCAGATATTCAATGGAACGGATGCGGTAGCGGAGGTAGTGCGAGTCTAACGCTTCGTAGAGCCCCCGTGCGATGGCTTCCATATCGTAACCTGCCATGCCTCCGTAGGTTGGAAACCCCTCCGTGAGGATCTCCAGATTGCGGCACTTGGCCGCCAGTACATCGTCGTTCAGGGCGAGAAAGCCTCCGATGTTGGCCATGCCGTCCTTTTTGGCGCTCATCGTACACCCGTCGGCGTAGCTGAACAGCTCGCGAGCGATCTCAATGGGAGATTTGTCTCCATACCCTTCTTCCCGCAGCTTGATGAACCAGGCGTTTTCCGCAAAGCGACAGGCATCCAGATAAAATGGTATGCCGTGCTCGTGAGCAATTGCGCTCACGGCGCGGATATTAGCCATGCTGACGGGCTGGCCGCCGCCGGAGTTATTGGTGATGGTGACCATGATGAGGGGAATTCTTTCACACCCGACCTCCCGAATGGTTCTCTCCAGCAATTCCACATCCATATTCCCCTTGAATGGATGCAGCAGCCGAGGCTGAAGACCTTCGGCGATGACCAGGTCCCTGGGCTCCGCACCCACATGCTCCACGTGCGCCCGCGTAGTGTCAAAATGCGTGTTATTGAGGACCACGTCTCCCGCCCTGGCGATGCTGGAAAATAAAACGTGCTCGGCTCCGCGACCCTGATGGGTGGGAATCACGTGTCTGAATCCGGTGATGTCCCTCACGGCCGCTTCGAATCTATAAAACGAAGAGGAGCCGGCATAGGACTCGTCGCTCGCCATCATGCCGGCCCACTGGAGGGACGACATAGCCCCGGTCCCGCTGTCGGAAAGAAGATCGATGAGCACATCCTCCGAGCGGAGCAGGAAGGGGTTGTAGCCGGCCTCAGCCAGCGCCCGTACGCGATCCTGCAGGGTCGTGAAGCGGATCGCCTCGACCGACCGGATACGAAACGGCTCAATAATGGTCTCCGGATGGAACTCTTGCATGGGTGCTCCCTCTCTCGCCCCGCTATGACTTGCGCTGCTCCGGCTGAGCGTGATATTGCCCTCGTAATCCCATCGGCTGATTCAGTGTTCGGGTCGGGATACGGTTCTTCGCCATTTTTGAATTTACCCTAACCATCACCGGCAGCATGTCAATCACGCCAGGTACTTCTGTGGAGAACAAGGCGGGAGCGACGGGAAAGCTCCTTACCCGAAACGGCGGACAGTCCGGATTCGGTTTGGAGAGAATTGTTTCGGGATGCGTAACGGGGTCATTTCAGAAGATGCGTGGAAGCCGCAGCTGCGAGTGGAACAGAAGCAGGTCGAGCTCTTGACAGGTTTGAAACCGGAAGCCGCTTAAAGAGGCAACGTGATGATTTTACGTGTTGTATTAATAAAATACATTGCTCAAGGCCATAGAGAGGCTGAAAATAGAACATGGTACTGAAAGAGGATCGCTATACCTATCGGGTTACATGACCCGAAGATGATAAGGATTACATTGGTCGGTGCGCTGAATTTCCAAGCTCAAGCTGGCTGGCACATACTCCTGAAGCTGCCTTGAAGGGCATTCGCCGGGTGGTTGCAACGACTTCTGATGCCTGCGTCGTCTTATTTACCACAGCATTTTTTATACTTTTTACCGCTTCCACACGGGCAGGGTTCATTGCGCCCCACTTTTTTTTCGGCAATCCTGGTTTTTATCGGGTTCAACAATATTTCTAAGTCTTTAATATCCTCAGGTTTGTCTGGTTTCAATTCAATTGAATATTTCCAACCGTTTGCTTCAAATACTGATTCTAATTCTTTCACTCTTTCTTCTGTTTGTACATTTACAATAGCGGGATTATTTTCAGTGCCAAGTTTTGCCGGCTTTTTACCATCAAATATTTTTTCCATCTTTTCACCATTAAGGGATATGAATCACTGGCAACATGACTGCGATCCCAGCAGCCGCGCACGGTCTGCTGGAGGGCAAAAGGAGTCTCATGTCAAGGACTGATACCTATCTACGGGGCCAAACCAAATAAGAAAACGGCGTCCCTTCCAGTTATTTCTGCTTCTTCTTTTCCTGTTTGGCCAGCTTCTTTTCCTTTGCTGTTTTCTGCGGTTTTTTCTTCTCGGCTTTTTTGGTGTCTTGTGATTTGGACATGTAGCTTCCCTCCCTTGTGCAAGCTCAAGATTTTACAAAAACATAATCTATCGCCATCAAATACAAATAACAAGCATGATGACGAGTTTTGGAAAAAAACCATGGGACTCGTGAGAAAATTGCCGAATGCGGAAGGTTTCCGTCAGAAGACGTACTGCAGCAACAGGGAAAGGCGGTTCTGGTGCGACCAGACTCCAACTCCTTTTGAAAATGTAAAGTCGACGCCAAAAGGAGGGTTCACAAGTCGGTGGGATCCTGCTCGTCCATGCTTTCAAGAATACGCTGCTGCGGCTGACAGTTTTGAAATTCGGTTGATTTTTGCTATTGCGCAAGGTAGCTTCTGTTGGATTCATTTACGAGTGAATCGAGAGCCTCGACAAAAACAGACCGCCGGGATCATGCTGAATTTCGCCCGGCAGGAACCTACATTTCGCGGCTAGTTAGGCAAACAGGTTACGATAGAAGGAGGGAACAATGTTCAAGCTCACAATCGCGATTCTGATGTTATCAATGACAGCCGCGAACGGTTTTGCTGCCACCCCCGTACCGACCGCCGATTTGCAGGGCAGCAGAGACAATGCGCTTATTGGACGCTTCCAGGGGGCGCTCATCGTATCTTACGACCAGATTGGCTTTGATGAATTCACTCTGCCACTGTCCTTACTTGAAGAAGTGGAGGGCAAGAGGGATAACCACAACAATCGGTATTATGAGCCAAAAGATAAGAAGACTCTGGAAGGTGCTCATACGCGGCTGGTTTACCTCATCCCGGAGAATGTGTCACCGCTCGAAGTTTTGCGCAACTACCAAGAAGAAATCACCGGCAAAGGCGGAGAGATCCTCTATGAATGCAACGATCGGGAGTGCGGCGGCGATCCGAGTAGGGGCAGCCATGGCGGCGGCGGCGAGATGAGCCTGTCAATGTATCTGCGCGCCGAGGAGCACATCAAGGATAAGCGTGATTCACCCGGCGATTGTGCACAGTCCCCCAAAATAGCAGATCAACGTTATACGGTAGGTGCGTTTGGTGACACCGGTGCTCACCTGTCGGTGTTGACTTACACGATCAAAGAATGGCCCGGCACCTGTCCGGCATTCATAGGGCGTACCGTTGCCGCCGTCGATATCATAGAGCCCAAACAGCGCCAGCAGAAAATGGTCACGGTCAAGGCCGCAGAAATGGCCAAAAAGATTTCGGATACCGGACGTATTGCAATCTACGGTATTTACTTCGACTTCAACAAGGCTGATGTAAAGCCCGAATCTCAACCCACTCTGGAACAGATTGCCGGACTCCTCAAGGAGGATTCCAACTTGAAGCTTCTGGTTGTGGGCCACACCGACAACGTCGGGACATTCCCGTTCAATATGGATTTATCTCAGCGTCGCGCCACCGCTGTAGTAGACGCTTTGACTGCGCAATTCAGCATCGACAAGAGCCGACTTACTCCGGTGGGGGTCTCTTTCGCGGCGCCGGTTGCATCTAACAGGACCGAGGAAGGCCGTGCCAAAAACCGTCGGGTCGAGCTGGTCGAAAACTAAGAACGCTACTCCCGATATATACTCTTGAAACTTGAAATTTTTGTTTTTCACCGCGGAGGCGCAGATGTCCATGCTAAGGGCTCTCTGCGGTGAGGTTAAAAGTGAAGCAGCTTGATTTTATCCAGTATAGGTAAAAGTTACAGGTGCAAAACAGGTAATTCTACCCATTGAAATTTGAATGCGAATTGTGAATCCTCTAAGCAGGGTCAACACATTTTATCGAGATTGGAGCCCGTTCCATGACTCATTTAACCGGGGAAGCGCAACGCTTCCCCTTTTCTTTGTCTATGCCAAACCAACTCCCCTGATAGGCTCGTTTAGTATCCGTGAAAGATAGAAGTGCTGCACCTTGCCAGCGGCCTTCTCCTCGTTTCCCGATCATGCCTGAAAAACGAAGCCGCTGCAAGGTACTACGCTCTACGTTCTGCAACAACCGGTTGCCGTCGATTTTACCGCCAGCCCCTGCAGATTAGCTTTGCGCTACTGTGCCCAACTGATTTATACAAGAAGCACTCGATGCAACAGCAAACAAGCTTGCGCAAGCCAGGTTTCGCCCTGCGCGATCTTTGCTGCTGCCGAGCTGACAAAGAATCCTCCCTTAAAGGAGCAAGCTGCATGGACTTCCGCAGATGGCAATACCCCGTTCGGCTTTGGTTGGCGGGCTTTTCGTTCGCCACGCTTTTGGCTCTCCCCCTCACAAATTCCGGTGAAACCTTCGCAGCGTCGGGCAAGAGCTTGAAAGTCCTGGTGCTGACCGACGTTGCGGGTCTCGGAGATAAAGGATTCAATGACGTTTGCTGGCAGGGGGTGCTAAGAGCCAAGCAGGACTTCGGGCTGAGCGCTCGCTTCCTGCAGGCGAGAGAGCAGTCCGATTATGTGCCGAACCTCACTCTCGCCGCGCAAAATGCCGATGTGGTCGTGACCCTGGGGTATCTTTTTGTCGATGCCTTGAAGCAGGTTGCACCGAGCTTCCCTAACACCAGGTTTGTCCAGATTGAAGGAGACGTTCAGCACGGGAATGTCGCCTGCTTCGATTTTAACTCCCAAGAGGGCGGTTATCTTGCCGGGCTCGTCGCAGGCCTTTTCACCAGATCGGGCAAAGTGGGCCTGGTGAGCGGTATGGACATCCCTCCCGTGGAAGCGTACATCAGCGGGTTTCGTGCCGGCGTGAAAACGGCTGAAAAAAAGCGCAGTCAATCGATTGAAACCATAGTGGCTTCCGCCGGCTCCTTTAATGATCCGGTCAAAGGCAAATCGCTGGCCCAGGCATTGATCGGGCAGGGGGTGGATGTAATTTTCCGCGCAGCGGGCAACACCGGAGTCGGCGTGATAGAAGCCGTTAAGAGCGCCCCCGGAGTTTATTTGATAGCAGAAGACCTCAATCTGGACGCCGAACTGCCCGGTAAAATTCTGACCAGCGCCCTCAAACGGATGGATGTCGCAGTGTATGGTGCTCTGAGCAGCATTGTGCAGGGAAATTTTCAGCCCGGGCATCACTGGCTGGGAATTGCCGACGGCGCCGTTGATCTCACTGAGATGAAGTATTCACGGGATCTGTTCAAAGCCGACGATTTGCAGTGCATCCAGGAAGCTCGCATTCTTCTAAAGGCAGGGAAAATCCCGGTCCCCAAGCGTCACTCAGAGGTTGCCCAATTCCAGCCCCCTGAATTGTAGCCGAATACACACGTCCTCCGGCTACTAATCCTGAGTTTCTCTTTCTGTTGCGAAAATTTTAAATCCGAAATCCGAATGTCGAAATCCGCAACAAATCCAAACCACTTAAATTAAAATGACAAAAACGAGTTGAACATGCTTTCGACCAAATCCTTTGAGGCCGGCGCCCTTTGGGACAGGGTGGTCTGTTTTGGAGATTTGAGAATATGGATTCCGCTATTGTCTCGAATTCGGATTTCGATATTCGAATTTGATTGCGGTTCGTCGCGCTCTGCTGCTATTTGACAATTTCAATTCAGCGAACGACACGAAGCTCTTGCGAGGAACGATTTACAGAGATTGTTGACAGTGTTGAAGGATTTCCGTGAACGTTGTTCCGTTACTTGACATGCAAAATATTTCCAAAAGATACGGCGACTCGTGGGCAAATCGAGACACCTCACTGCAAGTATTGCCGGGGGAAATCCACGCGCTGGTGGGAGAAAACGGCGCCGGCAAATCCACGCTCATGAAAATCCTGTTCGGCCTTGTTAAACCCGATAAAGGGTCGGTATATGTAAACGGGAAGCCCGCCTTTTTTCGACATCCACGGGAAGCCCTAAAGGCTGGAATCGGCATGGTCCAGCAGCAGCTTCTGATTTTCCCGCAGCTAACCTGTTTGGAAAATATCGTGCTCGGATGCGAGTCAAAGCGATGGGGAGGACTCTTTAAGAGGCAAGAAACTGAACGACAGCTGCTTGACCTGGGCCGCCTGTTCGGATTCGATCTGCAGCTCGATGCCATGGCGGGTGCGCTGCCATTTGCGCAGCGCCAACAAATAGAGCTCCTCCGAGTGCTCTACCGCGGGGCAACGATTCTGATTCTCGACGAACCTACCTCTCTTCTCGCTCCACCAGAGGTTGAAAAGCTGCTCAGCCTGCTTAAGACCCTGCAAGCTCAGGGGAGCACCGTGATTTTTATCAGTCATCGGCTGCAGGAAGTCTTCTCAATCGCAGATCGCATCACGATTTTGCGCAAAGGCAAATCCATCGGCACCAGGAAGATCGACCACACGTCATCGGAAGAAGTTGCTGCATTGATCATGGCGGGGAATCATCCCCTCCCGGCTCTCGATGATGGTGGGCTGAAAAAGGCAGACCCGATCCAGCCGGCTGAAGAGCCGCCGCAAAGAGCACCCATCCTGTCATTGCAGCAAGTATCAGTGCCCCGGGAGGAAGTCGAGGCCGGGCTGGCCGACTTTTCTCTGCAAGCTCGGGAAGGAGAAGTATTGGGCATCGGGGGAGTTGTCGGCAACGGACAGCGAGTGCTCGCCCATGTTTTGGCCGGACTTAAGAAAGTAGACAAAGGGAAAATTCTGTTTCGATCCCGGGAGATAACCGGTTTTCCCGGCTCCCGGCTCCTGCGGATGGGCCTACGCTGGCTGCCGGCCAATTCGCTGGAAGAAGGGGCTCTGCCTGAATTGTCCCTGTGGGAAAATATGCTGCTGGGTTTTCAGCGCACCCCTTTTTGTCAATCGTCGGGCTGGCTGCACAAAACGAGGATTAGAAACTGGACCGAACAGCAGCTCAATGCCAGTGAGGTTGCCTATTCGAACCTGCAACAATCGATTAACAGCCTCTCGGGCGGCAATCAACAAAAACTGGTGCTGTCGAGGACTCTTTCTGATCGGCCGCAACTGGTGATACTTGAGCAACCGGGGCGCGGATTGGACATACATGCGCAGCGCAAGATGCACCTTAGAATCAAATCCTTGAATCGAGAGGGTGTGACTTTTCTGGTTCTTTCCTACGATCTGGAGGAACTTCTGGTTTTAAGCGATCGCATCGGGATACTCTATCGAGGCAGGTTGATGGGACTGATGAACAGCGCTGAGGCGGACCGGCAAATGCTCGGCAAATGGATGCTCGGTTTGCCTGCTTGAGAGGTCAAAGGAAAGACAATGCCGCGAGGCCGGCAGAATATGGAAAGCAAATTAAGCCCGCTCCTTGCCATGGTTCCGGCTTTGATGGTTGGAATCCTGTTTTGCATGATTCTGGCTTTCTTGCTGGATATAGAGTCACGCGAACTGCTTGTCGCCATCTGGACCGGAGCCTGGGGTGGGGCAAATGAGGCGGCGACAACTTTAAGCAAAGCAACCCCGCTGCTGTTGACCGGTCTGGCAGTCAGTGTGGCCTACCAAGCCGGTCTTCTCAATATCGGCGGTGAGGGGCAGCTGACTCTTGGAGCTTTGGCCGCGGCCACCTTTGCCCTTTTCGCAGCCGGTCTGCCGTGGCCGCTGCTCATGCCTTTAACGGTGCTGGCCGGCGCCCTGGTTGGCGCTCTGTGGGCTCTGCCGGCAATCTGGCTGCGCAGCTCGCGCGGCATCCATGAAGTTGTCAGCACGCTCTTGTTGAATTATGTGGCGATTTACCTGGCCGACTACCTGGTGCGCGGGCCGCTGGGTGACGGCACGGCCATGGCAAGAACGGCTGAAATACCGTCGGCAAGCGTCTGGCCGACCTGGTGGAATCTGGGCACGTTGGGAGTCACCGCCGCTCCATTGTTTGCTGTGTTGTTGAGTTGCGGTTTTCATCTATGGCGCTACCAGACCTGTTGGGGCTACGAGGCTACGGCTTGCGGCAGCAATCCATTGGCGGCAAGATCGGCCGGCATCCCGGTCGGCCGCTGGCAGACCCGGAATTTTCTGGTGAGCGGAGCATTGGCGGGACTGGCCGGTGCACTGGAGGTGGTCGCCGTGCACCACCGTTTTTATGCTGCTTTTTCACCCGGCTACGGATTCGATGGCATAACCGTGGCGTTCCTGGTCAACAGCGTGCCCGGGTGGGCATGGCTGAGCTCTCTGCTGCTGGCAAGCTTGAGATCGGCAGACAAATGGCTGCAGATCTCCCTGGGCATTTCACCCAACACCATCATCGTGTTGCAGGCCGTACTGCTCATTTCTGTTGCCTGTCAGGCTGGTTTTCGGCTCAGTCATGTGTTTGGCCGCAGCAACCTGTTGGCGCGCCTCTATCGGTACTCCAATCAAATTGAGCGCTAATGTCATGGCCACTCTTCAGCTGTTCACCCTGACTCTCGGGAAAACCGCTCCAATTTTGCTGGCTTGCATGGGGGGTCTTCTGTCGGAGCGCACCGGAGTGATCAACTTCGCTTTAGAAGGCATGATGTTGATGGGAGCGTTCTTTGCTGTCTGGCTGACTTTTCTATCCGGTTCTCCGTGGATAGGCCTGCTTGGAGGCGCCGCGGGAGGCATACTGATAGGATTGATGCACAGCCTGATTTGCCTTCGGTTTCGGGCGAACCAGATCGTCAGCTCCATCGCTTTGAACCTGCTTGCCGCGGGCGTGAGCGGGATGCTGCTGAATGAAGTTTTCCAGGTTTATGGAACCTCCCCCTCGGTGGAGAAGCTCCCTACCTTGAATCAGTTTGGAATCGAGCGCCTGCCGGTTTTGGGAGACACATTGTCAGTTTGTGCCGGTGAATTATCGGTTCTTGTGCCTGTCGCCATCGTGCTCAGTCTTGCGCTCATCGCCTTCTTCAAATGGAGCGTTTGGGGGCTGCATTTGAGGGCCTGCGGTGAAAATCCGCTGGCCGCGAAAGCTGCAGGGCTATCGGTGAATCGAATCCGCTGGCTGGCGATAAGCGCCGGCGGTGCTCTGGCAGGCATTGGCGGAGCTTACCTTTCCATCGGCGAGCTTTCCGGATTTGTTGAGCAAATGACCCAGGGGCGCGGCTATCTGGCCATTGCAGCACTTATTCTAGGTTGCTGGCGACCGTCTGGAATTTTGCTGGCCACACTTTTCTTCGGTCTGAGCGGGGCTGTTTCAGAATGGTTGGCGGTGAGGTGGACAGACCTTCCGTACCAACTTTTTCTGGTTTTTCCCTATCTCGTTTGCCTTGCCGTGCTTCTGTTTCAAGTCGGCAAAAAGCAGCCTCCCTCCGCGCTGGGGCGGCTGTAGCACTCGAACGGTTGGGAGAAAGGCAGGCCATGCCCTTTTCGCTCGAGGGCTCGCTACATAGGTGTACAGGGATTCACCATACAAGGGGCGAGCGTTCGGCTGAGCGCTCACGCCGAAGCGTTGCTCGCGAATCCTGAGCCTAACCGGCTAGCCGATCCCGCCCTGTTGTACAAAGCTCCAAAATTTCGCGAATAAAAAAGTTTTTCTATGTGATTACAGTAGCGATAAATAATTAATGGCACTATCAACTCGATCCTAAGAGGTGAAGTTACATCAATCTAAAAAGCCTCTCAACGGTTGCGCGCCCTAGCAGCTATATTTCGATTTCTACCGCTAATTCATCGCCAGGAGTGAAGCGTTTTTCAGCCTGCAGGTCAGTATTTTGTATAACCCGGGAATCAAAAACTATCTCAGAAGTTACCCCCCGCGTTTTCATGCCGTCCTTCTGCTCTTGTGTCCCGCTTTACTGTTTTATATTGTCTGCATGCCTTGCTATACTGTTGAGTCAACAGATAACAAGCGTAAAGCCTATTCCCGTTTTTCTTATTCTTTCATTGAAACAACAGTATTTGTGTGTTTATGTGTGGTTATTATAATAGTAAAAGGTAAACAATTCCTAAGAGGAGTATTCCATGGCAAAATCGCTTACTGAAATGACAGTTGAAATCATCACAGCTCAGCTATCACACCGAGATATGTCGGCTGATGAAATCGCTGAAGTTCTCAAAACCACCTTTGGCGTGCTCAGGGGGCTCAAAGACATGGAAGTCCGCAGAGAATTCCAGGGCGCCGAAGTCGAGCCGGCAAACGCGTTGGCAGAGACAAAAAGATACTTACCGCCCGGGCCGCCCGCCGCAGAAAGAGGCGAAGCTCCGGCACCGAAACCGGCAACAGTCAAAGACAGGGCGGAAAAACGGCTGACAGGGACCATCCCTGCGATGGAGCCGATGGATTCCATTCAGGAGGACAAAATCATCTGTCTGGAATGCGGACGCGAATTCAAGCAGATATCGCATACCCACCTGAAGCATCATAGCCTGACCCCTAAAGAGTATCGCAAGAAATACCATCTCCCGACGAAGCAGCCTCTAACGGCACAGTCACTTTCAGAGAAAAGGAAACAGAAAGCCAAGGAAATCGGGCTTGGCAGTCATCTTAAAACCCTCAGGGAAGCAAAACAAAAGCCTGATGAATAATGCCATTTCATCATTGACAATAGCCAAATCGGGTTATTCCCGTTGAAGCAAAGCGACTATCGCCATTTCCGACAAACCGGGGGTATAAAGAACAATGGCCGTTATACCCGCATTCGAGGCATGACTGACTTTTCGTAGAAAGCATAACAACAGCCGATACAACTCACCCCTCGTAGCTCTGTTGCTGAACCCCGGTGTACAGAACAGAAGCTTCGCAACATATTTGTTATCGAGGCAATTGCTTTGATTTGCATGACTATGGCATATTGGCTGCCCCGTTAGAGTGATTAAATTACGTCATCTGAAGAAAGTACTTAGTGGGATAATCGTGCCGGCAAGCTGAGGGGACTACATGATGAAATTGAACAGAGAGCCAAGATCACACCCGAGAAAAGTTCTCCCGACCATTTTTATTATCTGCTCTGTCCTGTTAACTGCTTTGGTTTTGGCCACATGGGCATTCGCCATCGACAGGATTACCGACGAACTGCAACGCCGGCTGGAGTCCGATCGACAGCCCGGCGAGCTGCGGGTGGGCTGTGAGCTCATCCATGCAAATGCCGACCTGATCGCATTCTACAGCGAACGCCAGTTTGCCCCGCTATGGGTGAACGAACAGGGTCCAAACGAACTGGGAAAAGCCTTGCCCGGCCAACTGGCAGACGCGAGACTGCACGGACTCAATCCAAACGATTATCACCTCCACTGCATCAATGCCACGATAAACCGCATTAATTCCATCCTGAGCAGCCGGAACGAATTAGAGCCCAAAGAGTTGGCGGACCTTGATATCATGATGACAGATTCCTTCATGATCTACACGTCGCATTTGGCAACCGGCAAAGTAGACCCCGAACGACTTTACCCTTTATGGTTTTCAGAAAAAGAGAAAGCCAATATCGTAACCGGTCTCAATGATCTGCTGCAAAACGGCGATTTGGCGGAAACCATAAGAAATTTTGCACCCTCCCATGAACAGTACTGGCGCCTGGTCGAAGCCGGCCAACGGATGGAGCAGGTGATCGCTGCGGGCGGTTGGCCCGTCTTGCCGCAGGGGCAAACCCTGCGCCCCGGTGACCGTAATCCGCACGTGATACTGCTGCGTGAAAGGTTGCAGGCAAGCGGCGAGTCGGGTAAAAATGTACCGGCTGGCGAACCGGACCTTTATGATACGGAGCTTGAAGTCGCAGTCAAGAAGTTTCAATTCCGCCACGGACTGGCCATAGACGGGGCAGTAGGACCGAACACGCGGGAAGAGCTCAATATACCCGCCGAACGACGCCGCCAGCAGATTTTGCTTAATCTGGAGCGCTGGCGGTGGCTCCCCCACAAATGGACTGACAACTATATCATTGTCAATACTGCAGCCTTCTCCCTCAATGCCCATCGCGACAACGAAAATTTATCCATGCGGGTCATCGTCGGAAAAGACTATCAGAAAACGCCGGTTTTTAGCGAAACAATGCGCTACATTGAAATCAATCCATACTGGAATGTCCCACGTAGCATTGCGGTCAAAGAACTGCTGCCTCAAATCAAGAGAAATCCAGGATATGCCGCAGGGCATAACTATCAAATCCTCTCCGGAGAAGGGCCGATCAATCCCTGGCTGGTGGATTGGAGTACCATCAGCGCCCGCAACTTTCCGTGGCGGATTCGTCAAAAACCGGGGGCCAAAAACGCATTGGGCCGCATCAAGTTCATGTTTCCCAATCGTTTCCACGTATACATGCATGACACCCCCGACCGTCATTTGTTCAAGCGCGCTCGCAGAGCCTTCAGCCATGGCTGCATCCGACTGGAAAAGCCCGTTGACTTGGCCCTTCTCATCCTCCGGGACGATCCCGCCTGGACCCGCGAACGGCTCGAACAACTCATACAGACCGGAAAGAGGCGGGTCGTAAACATTGATTCCGCGTGGATGGTTCATGTGCTGTACTGGACCTCCTGGGTCGATGAGTATGGCCAGTTGCAGTTCTGCCCGGACATTTATGATAGAGATCCGGTTCTCTGGCAGGCATTGAATAAAAACACGGGGGGTGAGCAACCGATGCGGAGGCCGTTGTAGGTCTGGGTGTGCGGAGCATTCCCTGACGACCCGGAGCTGGTCGGGTCGCCCCCGCCTGCTTGCGCGGCCGTAGCCTGTCAGAACAGCGTTTTTGCAAGCTTCGGCACGGTGCAGCCCCATTGGTTGCAACCCCTTACCTGCCAGGTTAACAAGATGAAATTTATCACCGCATGCAATCTTGAATGCCCTGATGTATGTTCCCTGTGGGTCGAGAAGGAAGATGGGGGATCGCTAAAAATCAGAGGAAATCCGGAACACCCTTTCACACGGGGATTCACCTGCGCCAAGGTGCACAGGTTTCCACATCGTCTGCACAGTCCGGAGCGAATCACCGAACCGCTCCTTAAGGAAAATGACCGCTTCCGGCCCGTTTCCTGGGAACAAGCTTTGGAGCTGTGCGCCGAACACATTCAAAAGCTTCGCCGAGAGCCGTTTTCAATTCTCCATATTCCCGGCGATGGGGCAAAGGGGGTTTTACAGCTGGCTCCGAAGTACTTCTTTGCTGTGCTTGGCAGCAGCAAGATCAGCGGTTCTCTATGCGATAATGCCGGAATTGAAGCCTGCATCGAGGACTTCGGTTCTCTGGAAACCAACGATATAGCGGATATCATGAACGCGAAGGCGATCGTCAACTGGGGCAAGGACCTTTCACGGACTTCGGTGCACGTGGCCGCGCTCGTCAGTCAGGCTCGCAAGGATGGAACAAGGGTCGTCACCATCTCTCCGGGAGGAGACAGTAACGAACCCCTCTCCGATTGCATATTGAGAATTCGACCGGGGACGGATCGCTTCCTTGCAGCGGCTGTGCTGCGCCTGTTTGTGGAGCGGAATCGGCTCGAACCGTCTGCAGTTGACCGCACCGGCAACTGGGTGGTTTTCAGACAACTGATCGAGCGCCACTCCTTGGAGGAGCTCGCTGACCGGTGTGATGTCTCCAGGGAGGGGATCGAACAGGTTTACAGTTTTTACGCGGAACACAGCCCTGTCTCTACCCTCATCGGATGGGGCTTGCAGCGCTATCGCCACGGCGCTGAAAATGTTCGCTTCATCAATGCCCTGGCCGTGCTGACGGGGAATGTGGGCAAAAGGGGAGCCGGAGCCTTTTTCAACATTTCTTCCATGCGCAATTTCAATGCTTCCTGGGCTGCGCCAACTCATAAAAGCCGGCGCAGAGCCTTACTGCTTCCGGCAATCGGTCGAGAAATTCTGCAAGCGGCAGACCCTCCCGTGAGGATGATCTGGGTGAACGGCAGCAATGTGGTCAATCAGGCTCCGGAATCCAGGCTGACCGCCCGGGCTTTTGCCCGGGTACCTTTTAAGGTTGTGGTCGATGCTTTCCTGACGGACACGGCTCAACTGGCTGACCTTGTGCTTCCCTGTGCGTTAATGTTTGAGCGAGAAGACATAGTAGGCTCCTATCTGCATGATTATGTCAACTATGCAAGAAAGGTCTTGAATCCACCGGGACAGGCTCGAACCGATTTGCAGATCATGGCTGAACTGGGAAGACGTCTCGATCCGCCGATTCCCATTCCTGACCTGGATGAGTGTCTCTCAGCAGCGCTGGCCTCCCCCCACCTGGATATCTCCCTGGAAGCGCTGCGGCAGCGCGGTTTCGTTCGTGCAAAAAGGCCGCCGACTGCGTACGCCGGAATGCGCTTCCATCATCCGGACGGCAAATGCAGGCTGCCCGAGACGCTCCACGAAGAGCCCTTGCCGGCAAAAGACTTCCCTCTGCGCCTGCTCACCCTGATTCGCAAAAACGCCACTCATTCGCAGATCCTTCCCGCAGACCAGAAAATCCCGCCAACCGTCTGGATCGCTGACGACAGTCGGGTTTTAGAATCACTGCGCCTGGATCGGCCGGTGTTTCTGGTATCTCCTCTTGGCAAAATGCAGGTCCAAGTTGAAACCGCAGCCGGTCTCCATCCCGAAGCGCTCATTTACCGACGCGGTGACTGGATGAAGTGCGGAGGCGGTGTTAATCAGCTGATCGCGGCACAGACGACCGATCTGGGACAGGGTGCGGCTTTTTATAGCCAGTACGTACGGTTAGAAAATACCGATTGTTAAATCCGAGCTCCGAATATTGACTCACAGCGTGAATTCGAAACAAATCGGCTCATCGCGGATTACCGTGATTTACGCACTCGGTTCGTGCTGAGGTATCGAAGCACGAACGGATGGGTTGCCCTTCGATACCTCAGGGCAAACGGCTGCAGAGCGACACGATCACGCTAATCCGCGATGAGCCCACAAATCAAAAATGACAAGAATTTAAATGAGATTGCCTCGAGGGGGTCCGGTAGAAGTTATCGCATCATACCCGTCGTCGCCAGAAGGGCCAGCAAGACCCCCATCAGGCTTTCTCCGGCAATGATCCCGGACGCGACGGGAATGGTGTAGGTCAGGGCGGGCCTTTTCGCTCGCTTCATCAAGATCCAGGCAATGAGGGCGCCCGTAAACATGGAGAGGGTATTCCAGAAAGGAATCACAAAAGCCAATCCGAGGCCCATAGGAGAAGGAATATAGGGCCTAAGTTTTTTCGGCGAGACACGTTCCAAGATCGGCAGGGAAAGGCCGGCTAAACCACCGACAACCAGCGACCAGCGTTCGGAAACATCGAGACTCGCCAGACCGTTTGCCAGCAGTTCAGCCACCCCTTTCCATACCTGCGCCGCAGGCGCCGGGAACTGATTGCCGCCCAGCACATTCGCGGCAGGAACAATCAGGTAGAAGGCCGGAACAATAACCAGCGCACCGGCAAAGATCCCGACAAATTGCGCGACGAATTGCTTGCGGGGGTTGGCTCCGAGCAGATACCCCGATTTCAAATCGGTCAACAAATCTGCCGAAGAAGAAGCGGCGCCGGCTGTAACGGAGGCCGTCATCAGATTCGTGGTCATGTTGGACGGTTCGACCACGCCGTAGAATAGCTGGGTGATTTTACCCATGGCCCCGATGGGAGTGATGTCGGTTTCACCGGTGGCCCGGCAGGCTACCATCGCCAGGAAAAAACTCATCAGCACCGACAGGGCTCCCATCCACCAATGGATGGAGAAACTGACCGCCTGGATGCAAATTACGCCGACAGCGGCGACTGCTGTTCCCGAAACAAACCAGGTCCCGGGGACCTCGATATTCTCCATGGCCGTGATTCTCTCATCTTGCATCTTCCCTGTGCCCGGCCGTATAAGTCGAGCGAGCCCGGAGAACGCTCGGCCGACGGTGCGCCATTGCATGGCAAAAGCCAACATGCCCGAGGCGACCATCATGGCTGTGCCGCCCCAAAGACTCCAGGAAACAATCCCGCGATATCCCAGTTCGGCAATGTATCCTTTTTGGTAGGCTACAGGAGCCAGCAAAGCAAAATTGATCAACCCGCCCAGCAGCATGCTGCCGGCCACACGGATGCCGATGATCGCGCCGGCGGCGATCATAATCGGGCTCATGTCCCAGGAGATGGTCCACTGCACGAGGCTGCGGCCGGCGAGGGCACCCGGGAATTCAATCATTTCAGGAATCCTCAGGTAATCGGGATACCACGCGAAATTGTTTCCCCTGGCAAATGCCGTTAAAGCTCCAAGTATTCCAGCAACGGCGAGACTTTTCGCCTTTCGGCCGGCTTCAGCCCCCGCGGCATACAGGGAGCGAAGAGTCTCCGCGGCAGCCACCCCGCTCGGAAATTTGAGCTGCTCCACATTGATCATCTGTCGCTTCATGGGGATGGCCATCATGACTCCCAGCATGGCCAGAAAAATGATCCACAGCATGAGAGTCCAAAACGGCAGATGTTCGCCCCGGATCATCAGCAGGGCCGCGATGGCACTCACTAAGGTGGCACCCGTAGAATAGCCCGCCGAGCTGGCCGTCGACTGCATACAGTTGTTTTCCAGGATGCTGAGATTAGTCCGGAACATTCCCAAGCGCGTCAAGGCTGCACCGGTGGAATAAGAAAGAATGCAGGCGGTGATTGCCACCCCCAGACCCCATCCGGTTTTAAGTCCTACGTAGAGATTGGACAGGCTCATGACTCCGCCGAGGACCGCCCCCATCAGCAGAGCCCGCCATGTGAGCTGCGGAATGTCCCCGCGATAGTGATTTTCAAACCATTCGAGCTCTATCTGTTCGGGATCTTTTCCCTCCGTTTCGATCCCGAAAAATTCGCTTTCCCTATCCTCTTCTGGATCTTCTCTTTTCATTTTTTGTTTCCCGGATTTTTTTTCAGCATTCCCCGAGCTTCTTGCAGTATAAATAGTCTCCGTGCGGAGCCCCTTAAACGAGTCATTCGCTTGTCACGCTGAGCTTGTCGAGGCGAGCCCCGGTTGCCCTTCACCAGGGCTTGCCCTGAGTGCATCGAAGGGCTCAGGGTGACACTGTTAGGGCCAGTGCCTGAAAAGTGCCGGTTTCCGGATGGAGGCTAAATGGAAATTGTTATTTTTCCTCCGTCAGACCTTATCTTACCAATAAACGGGCGAGAGGGAGGACTGATTTGAAGACCATGCGCTCGCATCATGCCGGTAATTATCATCAGTTCGGAAAATACGCTGCCCGCTCGTCAATCAAGTTGGGCAAAATGAGCAAAACGGTCAAACTTTCCATTATTCTAGTTTTATTCGTATCTTCTATAGTTATTTTCTTGCCGCACTCCAGCTTCAGCCAGACTTTGTTTCCTAACACGACCGTCGACAATGCCGACCAGAAGCGGGTATTTCCGGTGGACGGGGTCTACGATTCCCAGCTTGAGACAAAATTGAACGCGGTATTGTCCAAGATCGAGCCATTTAAGAACATTAGGGCTACAGTCGGCGATGGCGTTGTTGTGCTCACCGGAGAAACGTCGCGGGCCGAAGCGCGCAGAAGAGCAGAAGAGCTCGTGTCCCGATTCGAAGGCGTCGTCTATGTGGCCAATGAAATTGAAATCGAATCCGAGGTCGAAGGCCGCGTCAATCCGGTGATTCTCAAGATTAAGGAATATTTCAATAAAATCTTGGAACAACTGCCGATAATAGGAATCGCCATGCTTGTGGTGGCGGCCTTCTGGTTGCTTTCACTGCTGGTCCTGCACTGGGACGCACCATTTCGAATGAACATCAATCCGCTTCTGCAAGGCCTGATACGCCAAATGCTGCGCGCCATAATCCTACTCATAGGACTTCTGTTCGCCCTGGACATCTTAGACGTTACGGCATTGGCCGGCGCCATCGTTGGAGCAGCCGGCCTTTTGGGTCTGGCCATCGGTTTCGGAGTTCGAGACATCGTAGAGAATTATCTGGCAGGCGTGCTTCTTAGTCTGCGCAGTCCATTTACTGTCAATGATTTGGTGCGGGTTGAGAATCATGAGGGCGTAGTGGTGCGGCTCACCGCCCGCGAGATGGTGTTGATGACCCTTGAAGGAAATCACGTGCGGATTCCCAATGCTTTGGTCTTTAAGAGCGTGATCCACAATTTCACACGGAATCCTCGGCGGCGCTTCGATTTCAAAGTGGGGGTGGGCGTAGATGAGGATCTGACGGCCGTGCAGGATGTGGGCTGCAGCGCCTTGCGCGCCATGAAAGGCGTCATGCAAGAACCCCGTCCTTTCATGCGCGTTATGCAGCTGGGAGATTTTAATGTCACCGTGCAGTTTTTTGGCTGGGTTGACCAGCGAACAGCCGATTTTTTGAAGGTCAAGAGCGAAGCGATTCGACTGGTCAAGGCGGCATTGGATAAAGCCGGTGTGGAAATGCCGGTGCCGATCCAGACGGTGCGGTCCCGGGAGATTTTGCCCCCGGAAGAAGTAAAACCTGCACGGGAGAAGGTGATTCCTCATGAGCTCGTGGCGCAGGAGGCCGAAAAAACAGACGTCTCCGTTGATCGACAATTGGAGGAGCAGATCGAAGAGGATCAGGCAGTTTCTGAAGAGACGAATTTGCTCAAGAACTGAGGATGGGCAAAGCATGCTGGAAATTCCAACCCTGCCCTTTACCCACGATTCGTGCCGGGAATACCCCCTCGTTCCCGAACTCTGTTTGGGAACGCACTCGGGGGGGCAAACTCAGTTTGCTGTTCGGCGGCAAAGAAACGGAGTTTCCCGGACATTTGCGTGCCCAAACAGAGTTTGGGCACGAGGAGTAGAGTGGAGTTTGGGCACGAGGAGTAGAATGGAACTTGGGAACGATGGAGGGACAGAGTTCGGGGCATGCGGGGTGACCGGCTTCTTGCACCGGCCCCTCCAAAGAGATGTGGGTAAAGGGCGGCGCTAACCTGCCGATGCGATTTCTTCCATGGTACGACCGGTTAAAACAGATTCCGGCTCGGTGCTGGTCGGATTCCGGCGTGCGTCGGCTTTCTCATCCTTTTTCTTGATCAGCAGCCAGCGCTCCTTGCCGCTCTTGTCCGGCTTGCCGGTCCTGATGAGGGCGTACCCGCCTTCCAGCTTCTTTCCTTCCAGCCAGACTTCAACCGTGCCCTGCTCGAGGGCCTGCTCCATCGAGGTCCGATCGTCTTCTTTCTCTTCTCTCAAATTGCGGTAGGTCCCCGTGTCCCAAATCAATACCGTGCCGCCGCCATATTCGCCCTTGGGGATAACGCCTTCAAAGTCCGCGTACTCCATCGGATGATCTTCGGTGGGGACAGCCAGCCGTTTGTCGCGTGGATCGGTCGACGGTCCCTTCGGCACGGCCCAGGATTTCAACACACCGTCCACCTCGAGCCTGAAATCATAATGTAATTGCCTGGCGTCATGCTTTTGAATGACAAAAATGGGCCGGTTCGAGGTTTTCTTCTTACCCCCCGACGGTTCGGTGGTACGCTGAAAATCGCGTTTGTCCCGATATGTTTTCAGTGAGTCTTTACTGTCCATGATATCCACGCCTCCTCCATGCATCGAATGGGCTGGAAGCCAGCCGCTCCAAACGAACTTTAACACTGAACGGTTACAAAATAATACCTGAGAAGCGCGATTTGTGTTGATGCTTAGCGCAAATCCGTCAAAAACTGAAGCCTGCCCCTTCATTCCCGCCAAATGCCCGCGGGAATGACGGATCGGGGTTTTTGCCGAATGGCGCGGAAAGGCTTCCGAAAACAATCGCGCCATTCACGTAATATAAGCCGTGGGATGGCGGAAATGAATTTGTATCCATGCGAAAACCCGCAGCGCGGGCACCTGCGTTGCGAGTGGCGCTGCCAAGATGGGGAGCCACGAGGGATGCGGAAACCTGAACCCCGAGCTGTTAGCCGAAGACGTAAAGATTGTTGCCCGTATCAGCCTTTGCGGCAGACCTCTATGATGTCTTTGACGGAACTGACTTGTTCCAGATTCCAGGCGAGGTCGATTAGTCGACGGCGTTTTGCTTCGCCGAGTATCGGGTCTACCAGATGCTGAAATTTGTTTTCCAGCTCGGCATCGGTCGGGAGTGATGCAGGGGGCTCCCAGGGGGGCTCCATCGGGCCGGAAGCGAGCTCCCTGCCGTCTCCGGTATGGATGATGACTTCCGAGCGGGTCTTCTGCGGAAATGCTTTTTCGAATTCTTCACACACCTCCACTTCCACTTTGTCGGATAAAGCGAGCAGGTTTTCGTCAAAAATACGGGGCGGCAGCACCTGGCAAGGCCCCACCTCGCCGTCCAGAAGGGCAGCCGCCACCGGGTAGGCCAGGTTGTATTGGGCTTCCTCGGTGTTTTGAGGGTGCTTGCCGCCGAGGGCCGCCGCCGCTTTGAATGTTCTCACCCGAATCGAGGCGATGGACGCAACATGAAGACCGGCGGACCGGACGACCTTCAGAGCGCCGGCGACCGCGGGTTGAGCCCAGCGGCAGGCGGCGTACGGTTTGAAATATAGATTCATGAACAGGTATTCCGTGCCGATGCTCTCGATCCAGCGCGGCTCGGGGGTGTCCTCGAAAAGCGGGCATATTCCGGTAAACCCTCGCTGCGCCATGAGGGCCGAAGCGACACCCACCATGGCACCCCAGCCGATACTATCCTTTCCCATGGAAGGCTTTTCGATCCCCTTCATCATGGGGGCGATGGGAGCATGATACTCGGCTGCGCCCAAGGCTTCCCGCAGCTGTGCGCGACTCAAACCGATGATTCGTCCCGCCACAGCAGCTCCGGCGATGGCTCCCCAGCTGCCCGAAGAGTGGTAGGTCGGATAGAGTGCGTGGCGGATGAGTCCGGCCCGAATTCCCACCTCATAGCCGACGATCAGCGAGGCAAGCAGCTCCCGGCCGTTCGCAGCGGGGTCCGCAAGCTCTGCCGCGGAAATCAATACAGGCAGCACACATGCCCCGGGATGGCCTTTTACCAGTCGGTACCCATCGTCCATATCGAGGGCGTTAACGGCAAAGCCGTTGGCGAGGACAGCACCCACCGGGGAAGCCCTGCCGCCACTCACCAGGAGTGTGCACTCCTCTCCGGCAAAGCAGCTCATGGCAAATTCGGCCATGAGCCGGGCGACGGGCGTCGAGGTACCGGCCAGCAGGGCGCCGAGGGTATCGAGAAAACAGCGTTTTCCCTGGTGGACCGCTTCAGCGGGGACATCCTTCAGCTGCAGCCCCGAGACGAAATCCAGCAATCGTTCCGTGTTATGCATATCCTGTTCTCCCGATTGCATTCAGGAGTTGCCTCAGAGCTCAAAGTGCACACGAAATTCACAGCAGTCGTCGCCAAAGCCAACGGTCTTGGCCGTTTCAACGCGAACGGATCCTTTGGTGACGGTGGAAAAGAGCTTTACCATGAGTCCCTTCGAGCACAGGCAATGAACGGGGTTGGGCTTGGCCAGACCCGCCCGAACCAGGGTACACGCGCAGCCGCCGATTTTGAGGTGTGCCGTGTTGCCCTCCCGTTTCCACAGGCTGGTCAAACTGTGCCGCCGCAGTCGGCGTTGGTTGGTGGCGTCCAACAGTTCATCCACGGTCTCTGGCTTTTTGCCCAGAATCTCCTCGCAATCGGCAAGGATCTGCAGCGCACATTTTTCTCCGGCAGCTTCCATGACCTGCTCTGCGAGCTCCGTATCTCCCCGCTCCGCCAGAGCGTTCTCTACTGCCTCAATCCAGGTCAGGCTGCGCTCCACGGCCGCGGCAGGTATCGGTTTGATCTCCATGAGAGTTTTCTCCTATTCCACGAAAATCTTGCCCAGGTTCGCGGTGGTCAGGGGATCGTCCAAATACATTCCGAGCCCGATCCGCTGGATGGACTGCATGCCTCTTTCATCGTAGAGGGGCATTTCCACTGCGGGAGCGTCGTCCGGGGTGACATTTTCGGCAACCCGGATAGCATTCTCGAGCTTGGCAATGGAAAAATCGATCAAATACCGCAAAAAGCCGAACGGGTGGCGGATCATGTGCACGCCATACTTTTTGCAGAGCGCCAGTCCCGTGCGGGCATCCCGGTAGGCTTTTTCGGTGGGATGCTCCTCGTGGGTGGTACCGGCGCTCTGAAAGGTCGGCAGGTCGAGCATCATATTCAAATGGGCCATGAGAATATTGAGAAGGTTATGGCTGATCAGTCCGTAGTTCGGATTGTACTCGATGCGCGGGTCGGCGATGGTCGGGAAGCCGGCATGAATGCAGGCGGCTCCGGGGTTGAGGAGCTGAGCCGCGCAGATGCCGAACAACACCTCCGCGTGGGTCATGGCCAGCACTCCGTTGTAACTGTAGGGAGCGCTGATGCCGGCCAGAGGCATGGCCGAGATGAAAACCGGCAGGCCGGCCTTGACCACCTTGACGTAAGAGTCGGAGAAGTTCTCGTTCACCTCCAGGGGAGGACGCGTGAGGCAGAAAACGATCATGACGTTGCCTCTTTGCGCGTGCAATTCCCTGGCCCGCTCCAGGGAAGCGTCATTGGTAACCGCAAAATAGAGGGGCTTGCTGCAATGCTCGGCCATGATGTTCATCTGCTCAACTTCATTTTTCAATTTCACGCCGCGACCCATACCGGCAACTACGGAATTGGCTTCGGCGATCCGCGCAATGCGGCGAACATGGTCTGGGGTCGGAGCAAGGCCTCCTTTTCCCCCGGCGTCGTCATAGACGTAGGGTGCCGTTCCACCCACGAAAAAACTGTTGCGCGGAACGAAGAACCGATCGATCCCCGGAACGGTTCGAAGACACTGTTTCACCAGCGATGCCATGACATAGATGCGACCCTCATAGACAATGGCCGCACCGGTTGGTTCCAGCGCACGGAAAGCCTGCTGCATGTCGGGCTGCTTGCAGCCCACTCCCAGGTTTTCCAGAATCCAGAGTGCATCTTCGTGGACCTGAAAAAGCATGTCTACCGTACCCTTCCCCAGAAGCGATATTGAAGCCTCTATTTGCTTTTCGTTCATTCTTTTCTCCTGATGAGATTCAAAACAGCGAGTATTCTCTGCGCTCTCTGCGGTGAACGGTCACAAGCCTGCCGGCCGCTCCTCCGACAGCTCACCCGAAAAATGGTGAATGATTGCCTCTGCAAGATTCTGCCAATGCTGCGCTGCCTCCCATTTGGCGCCATGCAGCCGGGGCCAAACGGCATGAAGGGCGGAAACCATTTTCTCCCTGGTGAATACGGCTTCCTTGCCGGTCACGATCCGGCCCAGATCGACGAGCCTTTCGGCAATTCGGAGCGCTGCTTCGTCGCCCGGCTTGCGGAATAGATGGGACCTGGGGAGCAGTACAAAGAAAGCGTCCTCCCACAGGTACCCTTCGGGAATTACGGCGTTATTGAACTGACTGATTATTTTCGTGTATTCAGAGCCTTGTGGGTCATCGGCCAAGCGATGCTTGCCAAGAGCAGCGGCAGTGGTGTCGATCTGTGCCGCCAGGTCGCCGGAATAGTCCCACTCTCGATAGGTGACGTAGAGATGCAGGAGCCTGTCGATATCCTGTTCGCTATTCAGGATGGGCAGCTCGATGCGGGGCCTCTCACCGGGGCCTTCATTCATTTCGACGCGCCGGCGAAAGAGACATCGCCAGCTGTCGCCGTAGATTTCAAACCATTGTTCCCAGTAGTCGTCTGATAGGGCCTCTTTGGCCATGACTTCAGCCTCGCCGAGAAACAGGCGCCGCTCCGGATAGATCAGGTAGTAGGGTGTAGCCGCTTCGATGGATGCCCGAAAACCTTGCACCACCTGTTCAGCCCCGTAAACCTTACTGCCGGAAAGGATCTCGTCCAGTTGCCGCGTGCTTTCGATGCGCTGCACTCGATAGACCGCCGTGCCCGTCGCCCGTTGCACAACGGGGGCGAGGTTCAAAAGCGCCTCGATTACGCGATGATTCAGATTCCCCAGGTCGACCCCCATTTCTTGAAGGAGTTCTCCCATGGCCCCGAATGCGTCCGGTAGAATGTGGTCGATACTGGTCAGCCTCTCCGTACCGCCCCGCTGTCGTGCATTGCGCGCGGCCACCGCCATGCCCGTCAGGCTCATGGCAAAGGGCAGCAGGATTTCTGGAATCGGCTGCGAGCCTTCTTGCATGGAGAGGGCCGGAAGCACAAGCGCCTGACTGACGGGATAATGGTAGAGCTCCGCAAAGGATGGCAGGGACACGAATGCCTGCTGGCAGATCAGCACGACCCTTGCGAACCGACAGCCGTACAATGACAATTCATCCAGCGCCCGGTCCAGGTAGCGTTGCCTGGTAGCGTCGAGAAAGATCAGGTTATCCTCGACCGGATCGTAGTCCGGCCGTAACACGGGAAGATACCACCTACCGCTGGCGGAAAAAGGTCCTACGGCATCCAAACGGGTGCTCAGACCTGGAGAAGCACAAAATTCATCGATGCTTCGACTCCTCAGGTAACGTTTTTCCCAGCCTTCCACCCGTTCGAGTCCAAAGTGATCCGAGAGCTCTTTTCTGCTGCTGACGGCGACGAATTTTCTCTGCGGCGAAGGATCCACCGTGACCACCGGACCGTGGGCGCTTTCCCCGTAAATGTAGGACTCCGTCAGCCAGGCACCGGCTTGCTCGGACTGAAGTGCCCACAAATCGCCCGTGCCGCCGCCCGGCCCCACCATTGCCGCCGTGCGGTAGCCTAGATTTTCCGCCACCGTATGGGCGATTTCCTCCCATAGCCGTCCGTCCTGCAGAACCGTTTCGATCAGCAGGGCAGCCAAACGGAACACCCGGCCGATCAAGATTTTTTCTTCCGGCTTCCGGGTCTTCAATGCCTCGATGAGCAGCAGGTTGACAGCGGCATACAGGGCGTCGGGCTGAATCGTTTGCCACGCCGGATGCAGCTCGAGCACGCCAAGAGAGGTCGCAAAGAGCTCCTCGAGCTCCCGAGGAGCGGTGCAGCTCACCCAAAGACGCTGGGGTAGCGGCCGGGCTCTCTTTGAAAGGCGGATGAAGTCGTCAGCGCCTGAGGAGGGTGCGCCCAGGAATATCATGCAAGCATCTTCGGAGCAGTTTTCGAGGGAGACTCCCTGCTCCGTGATGTCGAAAGAGGCTTTACTCAGTCGGCGCCATACCGAGGTCAGATTTTTAGCCACCGCACGGGAGCTGCGATCCAGCGGCACAAAAACGATTTCGCCGCCCTCCAACAGGGATTCGCCTAGGGCGCTTGCGACCATCGAAAGATCGGTCGGAGAGCTCGCCAATAAATGGTGCAAGGGCTGTTCCCGCAGCAGAGCCCCGGCCAGGAGTCTCATGCCTCTGTAGTAGTCGGCTTCGTTGGAGCCGCCGGCTTTTGTTTCCCACATCGTTTGCTCATCGAGGTGAGGGAGTGCGGTCCCGGGTGGTGTTTGCGCGTAGGCTCGAAGCGCTTTTAACTCCTGCCGGATTGAAGGCGCGTGGGCGGGGCGATGCCTGGCCACGGTGACGGATTTGGCCCGATTGCGCGGAAATCCAGGATCGCGACGGCCGTGGGCCATGCCGAATTCACGGGCCAACGGATAATAGAAGGCCAGATCGATCATGGGCTGATTTGCATCGTGCACCTTGGGCAGATCGATGCAGCGACCTCGCGAGTAAAAACGCATCTCATTCAGGAGGGAATGCTCGAAGGTCACGGCAACGAAGGGCGTTTCGCTGACATACAGGTGCTTCATCACGCTCAGCGCTTCATTCAGTCGCTGCGCTCCGGTGGCATTGACGATAACCAGGTTGGAATTAAGGTCCTTTTCCAGCGGAGCGAGCAGCAGATCCCGATAGTCCAGGGCCTTGCCGACGGCCGTCCAACTGGTTTCTTCCAATTTCTCGGCCGCCTCCAGACCGGTGCCCATGGTATGGACGGCGTCAAAAACGACCACCGCATGGCTTCGGACACTCTCGTCCGCAATTTGCCGGCGAAACCGCTCAATCGACTCATTATTGAGCACCTCCGCAAACAGTGCCGGAATACCGAGCAGATCCTGGTAAACCGCCGATTCCCGTGTTTCCCTGCCTTCCTTGCAGGCCAGCCACACAGCCAGCAGTCGGCAGATGAGCGCCGTGCAAATGGAGCTTTTCAGCGCCGTAAAGGTTACCTCTTCCCCGCTCAGTGTGGGAATGACACCGCCCGATCTTGCGGCAATCAATCCCAAGTCCGAGAACGGCTTTTCGCTGATTCCGATCACCGTCCCATGATGATGGATAATGTCGTTGGTCAGCTCCACCATGTCCGCGGAAGTCCCGGACACACTCAGCAACACTACCAGATCTCGGTCCGAATCGATTCGCCGTTCCACCTGCTCCACCTCGACGGGGCGAAGCACCTCGCATGTCAGCCGGGGAACGACCGCCTGGTAAAACGAACGGCACATCAGGGCGGTGCGATAGGAGCTCCCCATACCGACCAGCACGACCCGTTTCAATCGTTCCAGATGAGCGCCGAACCGCCGCCGCAGGTAACGGTCATGAAGAGGCAAGCGCGGGATGCCATCCGCCTCGGGAAGGTAGAAGCCGAATCCGTCGCGCAGCCGTTCGGGGATTTCCTCGAGGTGGGCTTCGTAAAAGGATTGGAACAGATGTCGTCTGGTCTGAAGCGGGTTGAGAATGACCTCGATGGCTTCTTCCAGGTCGGGTTGAATTGTCCCTGAAAAATCCGAGATGCGGATCTGTTTGTGCACTCCGTCCTGCATCACGCATGTCTCTATACAGGCCAGAAGCGACGTTCCTTCCAGGTGAAAGACGTGCACGGCGAAGGGCTCGAGCAGGGCCGTACGTTGCTTGTCGAATTCCTTTTCGATCGCGGCGATCTTGGCAGATGCCGGCTGCTCTTTCGTCTCCGACGGCTGCCGCGCCAGTCGTCTTTCACGGTCGATCCGCAGCAGTTCGCGGCTCGTTTCCACGATCAACGACTGGGGAAAGAGACCCAGGGCGGCGTAAACGTCCGAGACCACCATGACGTCCCCGGTGTCCTTTCGTTGCACAATGAAGACCGGGCGATGGTGAGCCGCCACATAGAGCCTCTGAGGGGATCTGACGCTGACGGCGGCAGCCGCCAGTTGCCCTCCGTCGGAAACGATCCGGCGAGACGCCTCGGCAAACGCCATAGAGTCCAGATCGATGGATGATTTATCCTGAATCTGCCGGCAGATTCTGTAATCGACGGCCTGACTGCCGAGGTAGAGGTCTTCCAGCCCCGCATCCATCTGGCGCCGGATGGTCTCGTATCTGTTCTTTTCCTGCGAAAGGGTGTGGTAGTAGACTTCCCAGAGGAGGGGAAGGAGCTCCGCGGAGTTGCCGCTGCGCCTTCCAACCCCTGAGTTTTCCAGATATCTCAGCAGGTTCGCCTCGGTCACTCCGTTGAATTGGCCGTTGAGAACCACGCCTCGCTCCCGGTGCTGATCCGTGAAGGGATGCGCATTCTCAACGGTGACGGCCGATTGCAGCGCCCATCGGCCGTGGGCGAGGATGGGGGTTGCGAGATAACGCAGGGTGTGAGGGTCGGTCGCACCCGGCGTTAAGCCGCCGACATCCGCTCCGGGTCCAAGGCCGGGCAGCACCTCCTGTTGGCGGATGTATGCGAACGCGGCGGCAGCCGCCCAACCATACACGTTGGCGGCCTTTTCGGCGAGGAACATATCCCGCCAGGAGAATTTCCCGGAGTCTTCCGCACCAGGCCAGAGTCTTCTCAGGTATTCCCCAAGCTCTTCCTGCACGTGAGGCTCCGTGCGAAGGCGGCACATCACGGCTACCTCGAGGTCCCTCAAAACCCGGCGCACGCCGTCTCGATCGAGCTCCGTCGGCACAATGAATGTTGTCCGTGCCATGAGGTCCCACATTGCGTCTTCAGCCTGACCGGACAGAGCGAGGGAGCCACAGTGACTGCGATCCTTTTCCGCTCCCAGAATCTCGGCCCAAAAGATATCTTCAAAAAGATCCTCGAAGCCCTCCAGGATTGCGGCAAGCGGGGCTCGAAGCGTACCACCGCGCTCGGCCGCCTCCCCTTCTTTTCGCAAAGCACAGCTCATGAGGGTCTTGCAGACGACTGCTGATAGATCGTATTCATTCATTAAGGTTGTTAGGAGCGAGGCAAGCTCGCTTCGAGCTGCGACTCGATAATGTTTTTCCGGTTGCGGGCAGCCGCACCGGCCGGGCTGAATGGAAGCGCTGCCCGCTGCAGCATCTACCGAAAGCAGATCGTCGATGGAAATGTAGTCGGCCGCGCCGGGGATGGAAGAGCGGTCGGCTTGCGGCGAAAACCGCTCGAATTGCAGCAGCCGAAGCTGGAGGTCCGCAAGGCATTGTTCGGAAGGAAAAGCCCGTATGAATAAGCCGAGCCAGTCGGCCGGCCAGCTTGGGTGAATTTCCTGGCCGACCAGGGTCTCCACCAGCGCCGGCAGCCCCCCGAGGGCCCTCAATGCCCTGAAGGGGCTTTGCTCGTCCCCGAGCACCCCGACCCCGGTGCTGTCAGGGGCCCGATAGATGATAGCCGACATGCCGGCCAGAATTCTGGCCAGGCCGTTGCCGGCCCCGCCAAAATAGCTCACGATCCCACACATAAGTGCTGCCAGTCCCCCGGAGATTCTTGTTAAATCAATCCCTGCGCCTTGAGCCAATCCTTTGCCGCTTTCATGGGATCCTTGTGCTCGATATCCACCTGGTAATTGAGATTGGTCATAGAAGCGGTATCAAGCTTCTCACCTAATTTCTGGAAGATTCCTTCCAGCTCGGGATACTTTGCGGCGGTCTCCTTTTTCACGACGGGCGCCGGGTTGTAAACAGGGAAATAATTCAGATCGTCCTCGAGGACGACGAAATCGAAGCCCCGAATACGACCGTCGGTGGCGAAGCCCATGGCAACTTCCACCTCGCCGTCTTTCAGTGCTTTGTAAACGAGACCGGAATCCATCTTTTTCAGCTTGTCCGGTGGAAAGCGGAAATCATATTTCTCCTGGAGCGGCTTGTAGCCGTCCGGCCGTGCATAGAATTCGGCGTTCAGGCCGAAGGCGATCTTGTCGGGGTGCTCCTGAACGTATTTAGATAAATCGGAGATGGTCTTGATGCCCTTTTCCTGAGCATCGGCACGGCGCATCATGAGGCAGTAAGTGTTATTGAAATTCATCATGGGCAGCCAGACCATGCCGTTCTTTGCCAGATCTTCTTCCTTGACTACTTCATAGCATTTTTGCGGATCCGTGATGGGATCTTTATGCTTCAAGAAGTTGATCAGGGCGGTTCCGGTATATTCCATATACACATCGATCTGTCCGGATTCTAGAGCCTGCCGCGCCACCATGGTTCCGCCCAGGCCGGTCTTGTCCACACACTTGAACCCGTTTGCATCGAGCAGCGCAACCATCATTTTCCCCAGAATCTGCTGTTCCGTGAATTCCTTGGAGCTAATGACGATCTTCTTCTCATCAGCCGCCATGCCGGCAATCGGAATGGTCAGCAAACAGGTGATCAAAAGGGTTGCCGATAGTTTTTTCATAATCGCCTCCTTGTTTAATTTGATGTGATTTGCCTTGAACGAACCCCCGGGGCCTATCCCCGTCATACGATGACACCAAGAAGGGAGCTGCGGTGACATGGTGACACGGTGACATGGGGCGACCGCCTTCCAGGTCAAGCTGCACGGACCACCCCCTAACCCTCAGGTGTCAGTTGGCTCCCGTCGCCCAGCATGCTCAGCCACCCATCTCCGCATCCCGCCTCTCCGCGTCCCTGTATCTCCGTCTCCCCGTGTCTTCGCATCCCGTGCCCGCACGGAGTCGAAAGCGTCCACACGTCAGCGCCCATGGTCCGCTCTCTACTCCCTGAGTACACCTTTGCTGATGATCAGTCTTTCGACCATGCTCAGCAGCCAGTTGAAGATGATTGCCAGCAGCGCGGTGGGTACGGCGCCGGCAAGCATGATGCCGGTATCCACCAGGCCGATTCCGGTGAAGATGAGGTCGCCCAGTCCCCCGCCGCCGATCAGGAACGCCACGGCGGCGGTTCCCACCATGACCACGATGGATGTTCGGATGCCGGCCAGAATGATGTAGAGGGCATTAGGGATTTCGACTTTAGCCAGGATCTGCCAGGGGGTCATCCCCATTCCCCGACCCGCATCCAGCAGCGCCGGGCTGACTTCGGTCAATCCGGCGGCGGTGTTGCGAATGATGGGAAGAACAGAGTAGACGACCAGGCCGAAAATCGCCGTTTTCACTCCAATCCCCATAAACCCCATGGCAATGGCAATGATGGCAAGGGACGGCACCGTCTGGCAGATTCCTAGAAAGTTGAGGGTAACTTCCTTGTACCGCCGCATGAAGCCGCGCGTGACCAGTACCCCTAAGGGAACGCCCAGGCACACGGTGATGCCGCCCGCCGTCACGATCAGATGGATGTGCTGTTTAGTCAATCGCCATATTTCGTCGGGATTATGCATGGCAAATTCGAAAAATCCCCGGGACTGGCACCAGGCCCCGGCGGCAAAGGTCGCTCCGAAGGCCAGCAGCGTCCAGAATCGTCCCAGGCGACTTATCTTGACCTCGCTCGCCTCGCTCATAGCACCTTTCCTCCGCTCACAATCTTTCCCCAGTGCCCCCCTTTCTCATCGTAGGTGATCCCCACAGTGGCTACCAGCGTCTGCGAATTGAGAGCCCCGATGAGCCGCCCCTCTTCATCGATCACGCACACTATGCCCAGATCGTATTGAAGCATCTTGGAGAGGGCATCTTTCAAATTGAGTCCCGGCCGGACGGTCAAAGTCATCGGGTGCACCAGGTTTCCGACCGGGCCGTGATAGTCCGCCAGGTCGCGACGGGTGACGTAGCCCTTGAGCTTGTTGTCGCCGTTTACCACCAGCAGATAGTGCAGATTCTCCCTTTCCATATGCTCGATGACATCTGCGGCCGGATCGTCCATGTGGCAGTGCACGGGATCTTTCAGCATGGCATCCCGGACCTTGAGGAGGGTGAGACGCTTGAGGGTGCGGTCGGATCCGACGAAATCCTTGACAAATTCGTTCCTGGGAGAGACCAGGAGCTTCTCGGGCGTGCCGAATTGCTCGAGCCTGCCGTCCTTGAGCAAACAGATTTTATCGCCCAATTTGATGGCTTCATCGATATCGTGGGTCACAAAGATAATGGTTTTTTTCAGCTTTTCCTGGATCTTAAGAAACTCATCCTGCAGTATGGACCGGTTGATCGGATCGATGGCGCCGAAAGGCTCATCCATGAGCATGTAGGGCGGGTCCGCGGCCATCGCCCGGGCAACTCCGACCCGTTGCGCCTGGCCGCCGGACAGCTCACTTGGATAACGCGACCGGAACACCTCGGGCGACAGCCCGACCAGGTTGAGCAGCTCATCCACGCGGTTGTCTCTCTTTTTTTTATCCCACCCCAGCAGCTTGGGAACAACCGCTATGTTCTCCCGAACCGTCATGTTGGGAAACAGGCCGATCTGCTGAATGACATAGCCGATGCCGCGCCTGAGCTTGATCGGGTCCATCTCGAGGATGTTCTCGCCGCCCATGAGGATCTTTCCCGAGCTGATGGGAAGGAGTCGATTGATCATACGCATCAGGGTGGTCTTGCCGCACCCCGAGGGGCCGATAAAGATGCAGATTTCCCCTTCGGGAACCGTCAGGGACACACCGTCCACGGCGGGATGTTCGGAACCGGGGTAGATTTTAGTCACCCGCTGCAATTCGATCATCGTCTCATCTCCTTAGCCCTTTGGACATCAGCGCCTTTTCCAGCCGACCGAAGACCAAATCGGCCAGGATGGCCATCACCGAAACCGCAATGGCGCCGGCGAACAACATTTCATCGTAGGTCCTGGCAATTCCGGCGAAGATGTACTTGCCCAGGCCGCCCGCCCCGATATAGGCGGCGATGGCGGCAATGCCGATGGACATGACCACGGCTACCCGCACGCCTGCCGAAATCACCCCCACCGCCAACGGGAGCTGGACCTTCCACAGGATTTGAAAGCCGGTCATACCCATTCCGCGCGCTGCATCCACAATGGCTGGATCGATGTTCTTGATGGCCGCATAAGTGTTGCGGATGATGGGCAGTTGACTGTAGAGCACCAGGGCAATCACGGCGGGAACTTTGCCGATGCCCATGTGCCAGGTCGCCAGAATGGGAATCATCAATCCAAACAGCGCCACGGAAGGGATGGTCATGATGATGCCCGCGGTATAGAGCACGTAATCGGCTGCCTTGCGGTTGAAAGTGATGGCCACCCCGATGGGCACACCGGCCGCGATGGCGATTGCCAGAGCGATGCCAACCACGTAGGCATGCTCCCCGAACAGCCGCCACATCTCGGCTGCATGAGCGTTCATGAAATGGATCGTTCCCAAGTACGACTCCTCTTCCAGTGAGCAGTGAAGTGTGACCGGCGAGCTGATTACCGTTGTAAAGCCTTCAGTGAATTGGAGCTCTTTTGACAGAATGTACTGAGCTTCAAGCTCGGCTGTCGAGCCCGGCGCGCCTTTCTGGATTCCCGCCAAAAACCTGCGGGAATGACAATCGATGACCTTGAGCCAGCCTGAGGCACCCTACCGGCACAGCTCGGCTCACTGCTCACTGTTCAGTCTTCACTCCTCACTGCGCACTCTTTCTTCCCCGCCAGGGCGCAGGCAGAGCTCCCTGCCGGCGTCCAGAACGGTTTCGGCCATGGCTTGTCCGTACCCTCTGGCAAACGCCATCAGGATCACAACCGGATCGGATCTGCGCAGAACCACAACTTGCGCGGGAACGTGAAGTAGAGGTCCTTGAACCAGGTAAGGGGCGTCTTTGGCGGGAGCGGCAAGATCCAGGGGCGTCAGCTTTTCCATGACGGCAAAGCTGTCCCGGCCGGCGACCGCCAGCAGGCAGAGTCCATCGGTGATTTCCGTGGCAAAGGAATCGGCCGGGGCGCCGCCTTGTTCCGCGCCAAGGTGCCACAAGGCTGCCTGCGTGCGGTTCATGCGGCTGACGAGCCATCCCCCGACTGCGGAACATTGGCCTGGAATAGGCGGAATGGTTTCACCAAACGGCCTTATACTGTCAAGGTTTTCGCTCTGCAGATCCCATTTGGGCCGGTGACTGAGGTCCACCAGCCAGGGGCCTTCTCCCTCGCCATCGTAAGCGAGTACGATCTCCCAACCCATCCGCTTCACCACCTTGGCGGGACGGGCGTTAAACCTGACGGGAGAAAAACGAGTGATATCGAGTGAGCTCATAGTCCTACATCCTCAGTCGCTTGCCTTCGGGGTCATAGAAGGGCGTGGGAGCCACCACTGACTCCAGTCTTTCGTCTCCCATCCCATCCTGGAAGATTTTAAGCCGGGTTCCCGGCCGCGCCAGTGGGGCGTCCACCAGGGCCAATCCAATGGAGGCTCCAAGGGTGTGGCTGTAGCGAGCCGTGCAGAGGTAGCCGCGAATGGACTCATCCACAATGAGCGAGCCGTCCCCCGGTGTCTTCGAAGGATCCTCCATGCGCAGACCGACCAGCTTGAGCCGCCCCTCCTGGTGCTCCGTGAATCTGAGGGCCGGAGCGCCCACCGTCCTTGCCCGTGATTTCTCCCGGTGCCAGAGGGATCCCATGCCCAGGTCGTGCAGAGTCGTTCGGATTTCACTTTCCTGACCGATGATGACATGTCCCTTCTCGAGGCGAAGGACGTTCTGGGCCTCGAGGCCGAAAGGCCGAAGGCCGAATTCGCGGCCCGCCTCGAGTAGCCACTTCCAGACAGTGCGACAGGCCGAAGCGGGCACATGCAGCTCGAAGGAAAGCTCTCCGACGAACCCTAATCGCATCACTTTGGCCGCCACCTGCCCGTTTAGAAGAATCTCGCCGAATCCCATAAATGGAAGAGCCTGCGGGGAAAGATCCGCCTCGGTTAATTTCTGCAGCACGGCGCGGGCGTTTGGACCGGCCAGATTGATTGCGCCCAGTGCGTCGGTGAGATTAACCAGGTGAAAATTCCAGTTATCGTACCGACAGTGATAACGGATCCATTCAGAAGTAACTGCGGCGCGGCCTGTCGAGGTGGTGAAATAATAGTCGTTTGCATCGACCCTGGTCACCACTCCGTCGTCCAGCAGGCAGCCGTTGTCATTGACCATGGCCGAGTATTTCACCTTTCCCGCCGGGACTCTTGTCATATCGCCGACATAGACCCGATCGAGCGCTTTTGCCGCATCCGGTCCGAACATGCGGAATTTGCCGAGGGTCGAGACGTCGATCATGCTCACGTTTTCGCGCACGCTTCGGATCTCTTCTGCAGATGAAAAATCCCGGGAAAAATACCTCGCCCGCTTCCACATCCCGATGCGACGGAAAACGGCTCCCGTGGATTGCTGCTCGTCGTGCAGCGGGGTGCGCTTGAAGACGTCGTGATTGGGACCGGCGTAAGTCGATAACAGGGTCGGGACCAGCGGAGGCCGAACGGTTGTGGGCTGGATTCCGGCATCTCCGGTAGCGCGCAGCTCCGCCATGAGCAGCGGCAGGTTGTGTCCCGGGATGCCCCCCTGACTGGGACCGGTTCCCGCGGCCGTGTAGCGCTTGGTGAGCTCCGGCACGTCAAATCCGGCCTTTGCCGACTGTTTGAGATGCTTAATGGTCACGTCGTCGTCGAAACAAACGAAGCTCTTATTGCCCGAGCCGATCCCGCGCGCCGTGAGAATTTTGCTTGCGGCCGCCGGTCCGGGCAGCTCGGCGAGCCTGGTTTGGGCGTCGCGCAGTTCCTCTCCCACCGCCAGGCCGCAATCGGCCGCCGCAGCCAGCCCCGCCAAACGCCCCGATTGCTCGCTCGCATCCGGTGCCGTGTGGCCCAGTACTCTCCCTGCGGCGTGAACCCGCGGCGGGAGCTCATATGGAAGAAACAGATTGGTATGGGGATCGTGCTTCATCCGGGCCTGACCGACAAAGAGAGGACCGCTGTTGGCGGTGAGGCCGGCGGAAGCGACCAGCAGATCGCACTCCCACCTTTTTGCGCCGGGCCCGTTCAGGCCGGCCAGCTCGACAGCGGCGACCTTTTTTCCTCCGCATGCGCGGCTGGCTGCCCAGCCGGGCAGGAAACGGATGGATCGTTCCTTCAAGGCAGCGACCCAACCGGGATCGTGCCCTTCCGTGCGGCAATCGGCGACGCAAGCAACCTCAAGCCCCAGGTCCGCCAAATCCGCGGCGGCTTCCAGACCGAGGTCGTCCCCCACGCTGAACACAGCGGACGTTCCGGGAAGGATGCCGTAGTTTCTTGCCAGCCGGTGAGCGCAGGCAACCTGCATGACGCCCGGCCGCTCGTTGTTTTCGAAGATAAGAGGCCGTTCGCTGCAACCGGTCGCAACCACCACGCTTTGGGCGCGCACTTCCAGGTAGCGCTCGGAAAAACCATCCCGATCGCTGCCCACCTGGAAGGCCGTCACCAGATTGTCACCCCACAGGCCGTTGATGTATGCGTGGGTGAAGACTCGAGCGTTGGGATAGGCATCAAGTTGGGAAACAAATTCGCCGACCCGTTCGTAGAGGGGCTTTTTCCCGTTGCCGCTGCTCGCACGCCAGGCGTAGCATCCTCCAAGCCAGGGGCGGGCCTCCAGCAGCACCACGCGGAGCCCCAGCCCTGCCGTGGCAAGAGCGGCGCCAAGCCCCGCAGGTCCTCCCCCGAGGACGCACACATCCGCGTTCAGGTAGATTTCATCCGAAGACCCGGGTCGCCAGTCCGGATTGAAGCGACCCAGCCCGGCCATTTTCCGGATACGCTCCTGGAAAAAGGGCCACAGCCGGTACGGCTTGTGGAACACCCGGTAGTAGTAGCCGGCCGGCATGGCCCAATGAAGATGATCCAGAAATCCCCAAAAATCCCACTCGGGCGTGCCCAGAACGTTTTGGGGCCGAACCGTCATGCCGGGCCTGAGCAGGGTTTTCTCGGTATGAACATTGGGCAGACCGTCGACCGCCATCAAGCAGTTCGACGATTCGCCATCGAGGCTATACAGACCGCGCGGCCGATGATACTTCAGGCTTCTCGAGAAGACGCGCACTCCACCGGCGTAAAGTGCCCCGGCCACGGTGTCTCCGGCATACCCGCTCAGGCGCCGGCCGCGATAGGTGAACGGGATGCTTCGTTCGAGATCGATTTTCAAAGTAGGCAGGTTTTTCAGTCGGTTCACTTCCGGACCTCCGTTGTCGGCTCTTCGCGGTTGGTCAGGGTATTGCGGTGGACGGCAAACCAGAGGCCGCAGCCGTCTCTGTGATACCACCACTCTTTCTGAGGACCGGGAGTGTTGTCGTTCAGGTAGGCCCAATCGGCCCAGCTATCGGGGCTCAGCCCTTCTTCTTCGGGGCGGGGGCCGTGATCCTCGCCGCCGAATTTGAATTCATACAGATTTCTTTTACCGCAGATGGGACAGGTGATGGTAAACGACATGATTGCCTCCCCCCTTAATTCCAAGGCCCGTAGCTCACCGGCGTCGAGATTTCACCCATCAGTCGGTTTTCCTTGTAGCGTTTGAGCGTGAATGGCTTGAGGACATCCGGGCATCGCTCTTGGGCCATGAACCGCGCCAGATATCTCCCCGTTATGGGGCCCGACTTGAAACCGAAGTAGCCCCAGCCGCAATTGACGTAGAGCCCGTAGTAGGGGTCGTTTCCGTCGATTATGGGCGCCATGTCGGGAGTCATGTCGGCCAGCCCCGACCAGATCCTCATGAAGCGAAGCCCCCGGAGGGCGGGCATGATGTCCGTCAGCGCTTCCGCCTGATGCTTGAGGTATTCCGCGGTGACTTGTGTGGTGAAGTTCGGCCACGGGTCCATGTGGGCTCCTGTCACCAGTTCGCCCTTGATGCTCTGGTGACAGTAGCAGTGGTAGGTGCCCGACGAAACCACGTGGTGGAGAAACGGTTTCAGCGGCTCACTCACCATGGCCTGAATGGTGAGGGGGTGGATGGGCAGTCTGAGGCCCACCAGCCGAGCCGTCTGAACACCATAGCCACCGGTGGCGATGAGCACCTTTCGGGTGTTGATGGCGCCCATGGTGGTTTGTACCGCGGTGACTTTACCTTGCTCCGTTTTGATTGCGGTCACTTCCGTCGCCTGATGGATGTGGACTCCCCTGGCCGCGGCCCCCCGCGCAAGTCCCCAGACCACCGCGTCATGCCGCAGAGTGCCGCCCGGCGGGTGGTACATGCCGCCGAAAATCGGGTACCTGGGGCGGTCCGAAATATCCAACAGAGGAACCAGCTCCTTGCACGCCCCGGCATCGAGCAGCTCGCTCTTGATGCCGAGAAACTGCGCTGTCGCCACCTGCAGGCGGAGCGCGCTCATGCCGGCTTCGCCGTGGGCCAGGTTGAGGTTTCCGCAGTTGAAAAACATGAGATTGAAGTCGAGCTCGGAAATGAGCTCGGGCCAGAGTCTTAGACCTTCCTCGTAAAGCTTCACGTTTTCCCGGGTGCGCTGATTGGCCCGAACGATGGCCGTGTTGCGTCCCGCTCCCCCGTAGCCGACGTAGCGCCGCTCGATTACGGCCACATCGGTAATGCCGTGATCGCGGGCGAGATAATAAGCGGTCGCCAGACCGTGTATCCCGCCGCCGATGATCACTGCGTCGTAGCTCGACTTCAGGGGTGAAGTGCCCCACAGCCTTCCGGTATTGAAAAACATGAAACTTCCTCCGCACCGAAAAAGAAGAATCGCACGGCCACTGAGTCGACCGGACATTTTGCCCGGCGATTTTATCTTTGGCCGCGCCGCGCTTTCACAGAGTGAGCTATGCCCCCACGGGTTGGCCATGGAGGTCGAATGCGGGCTTACCGCACAACGGAGAACAGTAGCTGGATATGAGAATTGCTGGTATTCGCCAGCCGGACTTTCCACAAGGGACGTAAGTGATCCAAAAGTTGCCAAATGTAACAAAACATGTCAATAGGAAAAATGAGTATGAGTGCCTCGGTCTCCCGATTTGGTTGACCGAAAGTGGCTAATATGCTGATATGTAGCTGTAATTGTTAGCAGGAACCGAATAACGGGGATGGAACAGGTTGGCGTGCAGCAGATCGAATTCGATTCACAGCCAACCTGGAAAAGACTCATAATGTAACAATACTTGTCATACTCATTGCGAATCTGCTATGGATGCCTGGTCCAAGCTCTTGCGACCGTTTCCAAAAAACAAAAACTGGACAAAATGAATGGAAATGTAACAAAATATGTAATTGTCCAGGGCGAAAGAGTAGCAATCTTTTTCACTCCTTGCTGAAAGTGAATGCAATGAGTCAGCCGCACGATTCACTGATGGAAAAGATAAAAGAGCTGCGCACCCAACTGACCCCAAAGGGAAAGGCGCTTGCCGAGTACGTGCTGCAGAATCCCCAGCAAGCCGTGTTCCTGAGAACCAGGGAGTTGGCTGCCGCCTGTGGTGTGAGTGAAGCCACCGTGGTCCGCTTTGTGGATCAGTTGGGGTATCCGGGCTATCGTGATTTCATCAGGGCGCTTCGCGACCTGGTGGACACCGGCATGACCCTCATCGACCGGGTGAGACTGGCAAAAGTCAATGGAGCGGAAAGCGAGCGACTGGGGCGGGTCATTTTCGACGAAATCAGCAATCTGAAAAAGCTCTTCGAGACCCTTGACTATGAAGCCATTCAAAAGGCGGTCGACCTTCTCAAAACAGGCCGATCGATCTACGTAATCGGATCGAGGCTCTCCTACACCTTCGCTTACTACCTGGGATGGTCCCTCACCAAGATCCGGCCGGAAGGGGGCGACTGGTTGAATCTCCTGGTCACCGAAATCCTTTCCTACCGGCAGGAACTCAGCATGAAAGAGGGCCTTCTGTCCAGGACGATGAGATTCAGGGACAAACAGAACCGGGAGACAACCTTGATCCAGCGGCGTTTCGTACACATGGAAAATATGCATCTGGCCGCGCTGGAAACCACGATCATCCCGGAGAACTGGTCCGGCCGGATGGAAGTCCTTTCCGGCCTCGACGGGACGGTGGTCAATGCCGGGGTCGAGCGGTATCAGCAGCTCAACAGCAAGCACCTGTCGCCCATCCGGGGCGAGGCGGTCGATGACGAAACGATCTGCCTGCTGGTCGAGACCAACCAGTCCGGCCTGCGGGTGGCCGAAGCCGCCAGAACCCGTGTCTATTCCGAAGAGCAACGGATTGAAACGGAACGGAAGCGGGTCGAACACCCCGGATTCATCGGCCAGGAATTTTTCATCGAGGCGGCGGAGAAAAAACCGGTAAAGATCGAAAAGATCGTCTCGGTTTACACCTCCAGGGATTTTGCCGTCTCGGAGCCCGCCCTGGATGCGGCGTCGGCCGTCGGGCATGCGGGGGGCTTCGACGAACTTTTTCACAGCCACAAGCGCCAATGGGACCAGTTGTGGAAGCGGTGCGACATCCGTCTTGAAGACAGCGCCCGGCCCCAGATGATTTTGAGGCTGCACATCTTTCATCTGCTCCAGACGGTTTCGAGAAACACCATCGATCTGGACGTGGGGGTTCCGGCCAGGGGATGGCACGGCGAGGCATACCGGGGGCATATCTTCTGGGACGAACTCTTCATCTTTCCCTATCTCAACCTGAGAATCCCGAATCTTACCCGGTCTTTGCTTCTGTACCGCTATCGGCGGCTGAATCTCGCCCGCCGGGCGGCTCAAGCCGAAGGGCGGCGCGGCGCACTTTATCCCTGGCAGAGCGGCAGCAACGGGCGGGAAGAAACCCAGCATCTTCACCTGAACCCGAAATCGGGCCGGTGGCTGCCGGACAACACCCACCTGCAGCGGCACGTCAACCACGCCATCGCCTATAACGTGTGGCAGTATTACAAGACCACCGGAGACACGGAGTTCCTGTCCACCTACGGTGCGGAGATGATTCTTGAAATCGCCCGGTTTCTTGCCGATATTACGACCTTCAACGAAGAACACGACCGCTACGAGATTCTCGGGATCATGGGGCCCGACGAATACCACGACGGGTACCCGGATTCGGAAACACCCGGGTTGAACAACAACGCCTACACGAATGTGATGACCGTCTATGTGCTCCGAATTGCATTGAAAGCGATCGAGTCACTCGCCCCCGGCCGAAGGGATGACTTGCTGGAAACCCTGGGCCTTGAGCAGGCGGAGCGGAACCGCTGGCAGGATATCGCCCGTAAGATGCGGGTCGTATTCCACGGGGATCAAATCATCAGCCAGTTCGAAGCCTACGATCAACTGCAGGAGTTCGACTGGGAGGGGTACCGGGAAAAATACGGCG
>ENA-OSEO01000560-OSEO01000560.1-sediment-metagenome-genome-assembly--contig:-NODE-560-length-91491-cov-6.657186_pt1 | contig 91491 bp, 76 predicted proteins | sample MGYA00237883_ERZ534232 | MGnify/ENA metagenome assembly ERZ534232
GAGTAGGTCATTGCCAAGGAACCCTTTTCGATTACGAGAGATGAGCACCAGGGCACAGGCCCCACGGTGCTCTTTTTGGTTGGCCTGTGTTGCCTGCTTGGGCCCCCGATTCGACGCTCTCCCCTGTGCGCGCTAGAATGATCAGGTGTTCAGTACGATTGACGGGCGGAGGCAGGGTTGGCTGAGCAGATACGCAAAGTCGAAACGACTCAGGTCAAGGCTGCGGTGCGCAAGATCTACTATCAGGCCATAGTGATCGCCCTGGTCGGTAACGGTGGCTTGCTTGCGCTCAAGGCCTACGCGGCCGGTGTGTCAGGCAGTAGTGCGCTGTATTCTGATACCGCGAACTCGGCCGCCGATTTGGCCTACAGCTTGTTAATGATGATCGGGCTCTGGCTCTCTCTGAGACCGCCGGACCGTTCACATCCGCACGGGCACGAACGGATCGAGTCGCTCGTTAGCGTCGCCATCGGTGCGTTTATGGTTCTGGCGGGTGTTGAGGCCCTGCGCGGCGCTGTGGCTGCATGGGGTGGCCAGTCGGGTTCGTTCTTTGGACTGTGGCTCTTGCTAGTGCCACTGGCAACGGCCATGGTAAAGGGCGGTATGTACCTTCGGGTCAAGACCCTGGGCGCCGCCGTTTCCAGCCCGGCGATCCTGGCGACCGCATCCGACCATCTTACGGACATCCTCACATCCGCCGTCGTACTGATCGGCATTATTGGCGCTCGTCTGTCGTTTGCGCAGGCCGACCCTATTGCCGGCTTTCTGGTAGGGGCCTGGATTCTATACCAGGCGGCCAAGGTGATACTGGACGGCATCGGACAGCTGATCGGGCGCGCGGGCTCGATAGAGGCAGAGCGGGCGATTATCGATGCGATCGTCGCAGTGCCTGGCGTCATCGGCCTCGACAAGGTGGTGATGGAGCACGTTGGTCCCCGCCTTCGCGTGGATGTGCATGTCTACGCGGACGGATCGATGCCTCTGGACAGAGCCCACCAACTTAGTCACGCGGTGCGCGAGGCGGTTCAGGCGCTGGATAGTGTCGATCATGCCTTTGTTCACGTGGAGCCGGCATCCGGCGCCTAGGCTCTCGGACTTGTTTTGCAGCACAACCCTTGGTTTACCGATCCACGATAACTCATCCAGTCGCGCTGTTGTAGCCCTAAGGCTATCCGTTCGTTCCTGTGAGGTACAAACCACCTTATGACCTTGCCCCGGCGTATCACTCTTGCGGTCTTTCTGGCGAGTCTCGCCCTGTTTGTCGTGGCGCTGACTATGCGACTGACGCGAGAGACGGCCCCTGGGGCTATGGCCATCACCGCGACCCCGGTGCGTATCGGCCCGATTACGCCCATAGCACAAGACACGCCGCGTCCCTTGCCGAGCGAGACGACGTCGCCGACACCCGAGGCCATGCCATCCCAAGAGAGGATGCCCTGGACGGCATTCCTCCCCGGTGTCCAGGGGCCGGGGAGCGTCGCAGCAACGGCTACCGCGACGAGGCGTCCTACAAGTACGGCAACCTTCACCCCGACGCCTAGCCCAACACCGACGATCCCCTGGCCTGAGGCGCTTGAATCTCCCGGGCTTAGCAAGCTGGGCCTGCATGTGCAGTGGAACAACTCGCCAGAGATTATGGAGTTCATCAGGCGGATGAAGCCGGCTGTGATCAAGGCCATCGATGATCTCGGGTTCGTTGAAGAGGCGAAGGAAGCATCCCCGGAGACTATCATCGTCGCTCGCATCACCCACGATCAGCCGACCGAGGGCGACCCTGAGGCGCTGGCCAGGGCTTTTGTCGCTGACAATCTGCCCACCTATCGCGCACACCCCGCTGTCGATTACTGGGAAGGCTACAACGAGCCTGATGTGCATGGGCGTATGGAGTGGTATGCGCGTTTCGAGGCGGAACGCGTGCGGGCCATGGCGGAATATGGGTTCAAGGCCGCGATAGGCTCTTTTTCCACCGGGGTGCCCGAATATGACGAGTTCCGGGAGTTTCTGCCCGCCGTGCGTGCCGCGAGGGACCATGGCGGTGTGCTGGCACTCCACGAATACGACGCCCCCACGTTTGATCGCACAATGGGCGCTGGCCTGCCCGGGCTTGGATCGCACACGGATCGCGGCGTGCTCGCTTTCCGCTACCGCTGGTGGTACCAGGATCTGCTGGAGCCGGCTGGTCTGGTCATCCCGCTGGTGATCACTGAGGCTGGCGTAGATGGCCTGGTGGGTAACCGCCCGGGTCCCCCTGAGGCGAAAGGCTGGCTGGACTTTTGGTCGTACTGGCGAGGCCAGTTCCCCGGGCGCGATCCCCTGTACGTTTACCTCGATCAGCTCCTCTGGTATGATCATCAGGTGCAGCAGGATCCGTACGTCGTGGGTTGGGCTCTGTTCACTGCGGGGGCGCTGGACGATCGGTGGAGCAGCTATGACATTACGCCGTATCTGCGACATATCGCCACGGAGATCATCGCCCCGCAGGCAAAGTAGGACTGCGTCTATACAGGTTGCCCCTAGTGGATTTGTCCCAGGATGCAGCCCTGTGCTAGAATGCCCGAGTACAACGGCGTCCGAGGCAGCGAAGCCTGGCCGTCGTTGTTCCTGTTGTGCCAGGGGGAGATCCTTTCGGCGGACAGCGCGTACTGGTGGGCTGTTGACTAAAGAGAGCATTGGAGGTTGCGACGATGAGGGTGAGCGGCGTGGCATCTAGAGTCTTGCTGGGCGTGGTGCTTTTGGCGGTGCTGCTGAGTGGTTGTAGCACGAGCGGGCAGAGCCAGGATGAGTTTGTGTTCGGAGTGGTCCTGGTGGGTCCGTACAACGACCATGGCTACAGTGAGGCCCATTTCAAGGGTGCCGAGTATGCGCAGGAAAAGCTGGATAATGTGCGGTTTGTCTACCTGGACAAGATGAACGCGGCCGACCGTCCTAACACGACCCTCGAACAGGTGATCGATGATATGATCAACGAGGGCGCCGACATGATTCTGACAACATCGGATGACTTTGCTGCCGACACGGACGTGGTTGCGGCCAAGTATCCCGATATCCCCTTTGTGCACATTTCCGGCGACCATGCCAAGACCGGCGTGGCACCTGACAATGTCGCAAATTTCATGGGGCAGATGGAGTATGGTAAGGCGATCGCCGGGTGCGCCGCGGCTCTCAAGACGGAGACAGGGACGATCGGTTATGTGGGTCCCCTGATCAACGATGAGACACGCCGTTTGACAGCGTCCGCCTATTTGGGTGCCAGGTACTGCTACGAGACGTATCGCGGGGCCGATGCGCGCGATCTGCGCTTTGTGGTCAACTGGATCGGCTTCTGGTTCAACATTCCTGGCGTCACGCTCGATCCCACGGATGTATCCAATGATCTGATCAACAGCGGCGCGGACGTGCTGCTCTCTGGTATCGACACGACCGAGGCGATCGTTGTGGCAGGCCAGCGTGCTGATCGCGGTGAGAACGTCTGGGCGATCCCGTATGACTATGAGGGTGCCTGCGATGTCAAGCCCGAGATCTGCCTGGGGACGCCATACTTTAACTGGGGTCCGGCCTATGTTCGCCTGATCGAGCGCGCCCGTGCTGGCGAGCACGCACCCACCTGGGAGTGGGAAGGTCCCGACTGGGACAATATCAATGATCACGACACGTCCGCGGTGGGCTTTGTCAAGGGCGATGCTCTCACAGACGAGGAGAAGGCGATCCTTGACGAGTACATCGCGGCGCTGGCCAGCGGGGATGCCAAGCTCTTTGTTGGGCCTTTGAACTATCAAGACGGTACGGCATTCCTGGCGGATGGCGTGGAGGCTACCCAGGACGAGATCTGGTATCTTCCGCAGCTGCTTGAGGGAATGGAAGGCGCAAGCAACTAGTCCGATCCAGGGGGTGGGGCCCGCAGGGGTTCCGCCCCCTCTCTTTGTGAGCGAGCAGATGAAGATCGAGATCGACCGCATCAACAAGAGTTTTGGCTCTGTGCGAGCCAATGTCGATATCTCGCTGTCCGTGGATGAAGGCACCATCCACGGTCTGCTTGGCGAGAATGGCGCTGGTAAGACGACCTTGATGAAAGTGCTCTCTGGCTATTTGCAGCCTGATGCTGGCGAGATCAGGATAGATGGCCATCCTGTTGCTTTTCAGTCGCCCGCCGAGGCGATCAGTCATGGCATCGGGATGTTGCATCAGGACCCCCTCGATGTGCCGGCACTGTCTGTTCTGGATAACTTTGCCCTCGGTCTGAACAGAGGGTTCTGGCAGCGCAGATCGCGTCTGCGGCACCAATTCTTTAGCCTGTGCCTGCGCTTTGGACTCAAGCTGCAGCCCGATGAGCCGCTCGCCAATTTGACCGTGGGTGAGCGCCAACAGCTCGAGCTGGTGCGCTTGCTGGCACTGGGTGTGCGTGTGATCATTCTCGATGAACCCACGACGGGCATCTCTGAGCCCCAAAAGGTCCTCTTGTTTGAGACCTTGCACCGTCTTGCCGACGAAGGTCTCACCGTCATCTTTGTGTCTCACAAGCTTGATGATGTGGATGCGCTTTGCTCGAGGGCCTCTGTGTTGCGTGCCGGAAGGCTGGCTGGGGAAAGGCCGGCGCCTTTAGAGCGCGATCAACTGGTCGAACTCATGTTCGGGCACGCCGTGACCGCGCCAGCCTACGTGTCAGCCTGCGGTGATCGCGTCGTCTTGCAGGCGCAAGGTCTGGTCGTGCATTCTCACCTGCTGGAGCTAGAACCCATCGACCTCCAGGCGTGTGCGGGTGAGGTCATCGGGCTGGCAGGTTTGGAGGGAAGCGGGCAGCGGCTCTTTATGGAAGCCTGTGCTGGCATCAGGCAACCTCGGCATGGCAGCCTGCTACTGAATGGGGAGAATCTTGCGGGCGCGCCCTACAGCCGGTTTCTGGAACGCAATGTGGCCTATGTGCCGGCCTCAAGACTGGAAGAGGGGCTCGTGAGCGGGCTGACGATCCGCGAGCACTTTGTCCTGGTCGCTCAGAAGCGTGGCTTTATGGTGGACTGGGACGCTGCCGGGAGCAATGCCGCGGCACGCATCGCCGAGTATAGCGTTGTTGGCACACCAGAGTCTCGTGTGGAGGAGCTTTCGGGGGGCAACCAGCAGCGAGCACTCCTGTCGATGCTGCCTGACCAACTCGCGTTGCTCATGCTGGATCATCCTACGAGAGGCCTGGACCTGGGGTCAGCGATCTGGGTCTGGCAGCAACTGCACGAGCGCTGCGAGCGTGGCACGGTCATCCTGTTCACGTCAACTGACCTTGATGAACTGGTGGACAATAGCGATCGCATCATGGTCTTTTCGGGCGGTAAGGTCTCGAGCCCCGTTTCCAGCGCTGAGGTCACCCGTGAGGAACTGGGATATATGATCGGCGGTGTGAACCTGTGAACGCACGCTCGCTGTGGTCGCGTCTGGCACTCGGCACACTACCCTTTCTCCTGACTCTGGCCACGTCAACCCTGATCATCGTGCTGATGGGGGCCGATCCCTTTGAGGCTTTTGGCAATCTCATCGGCGGCGCCTACGAGAGTTGGTCCAAAGTCGCGGATATCGGGATGGCCATGGTGCCCCTGATGCTCGCTGCTGCGGGGATGCTGATTACCTTTGCGGCGGGGCTCTGGAATATCGGCGTGGAAGGCCAGATGCTGGCCGGGGCGCTTATGACGACCTGGGTTGTCCAGAGCGTCGATGCTCCGGCGCCAATCATGCTCCCGCTCACGATTCTTGCCGGCATGGCTGGCGGGGCACTGTGGGGCGTGCTTATCGGCGCACTTCGCACCTATGGCCACGTTAACGAGATCTTTGCCGGGTTGGGACTGAACTTTGTTGGCTCTGCTCTTACGAATTACCTCATCTTTGGGCCCTGGAAGCCTCCCGGTGGTGCGACCATGAGCGGCACAGAGCCGTTCGCCAGAGCTGCCTGGATGCCTACCATCGGGAACACGCGGGCAAGCTGGCTGGCATTGCTGCTGGCAGGCTTCGCGATCCTGGTGGTCTATGTGATCCTGCGCAACACGCGCTGGGGGCTGATGCTCAAGGCCATCGGCCTCAATGCTACCGCGGCGCATCGCCTCGGGATCGATACCAACCGGCATCTGATTCTGGCTATTATGGCCTGTGGCGCATTGGCCGGGCTAGGTGGTTCCATGCAGACGACAGCTATCTATCATCGCCTGATCCCCCAGATTACCGGCGGAAACGGCTATCTGGCGCAGCTGGTGGTGTTGTTGTCGGGTTTGCGAGCCCAATGGGTACCGCTGGTCGTGCTGTTCTTCGCGTCCATGCAGGTGGGCAGCCCGCGCCTCGAGTTGAGGATGCAGCTAGATTCGTCTTTGGGAGGTGTCGTGCAGGGCACCGTCGTGCTCTTTTTCCTGCTGGTCAGTGGAATCCGCCAACGCCTGGATGCGAGGAGCAGGTAGCGAGATGCAATCTGGAGTGGTTATCGAGACCATCCGGTCGGTGGTGGCAAGCTCCACGCCCCTGGTGTTTGCCGGTATCGGCGAACTGCTGACAGAGCGCTCAGGGATCACGAATCTCTCACTGGACGGGTCGATTCTCGTGACTGCCATGGCGGGCTTTGCGCTGGCCTATGCCACCGGAAGTGTGTTGCTGGGATTCATGCTGGCGATGCTCGTCGGCGCTCTCATCGCTCTGCTGGTGGCATCGAGCAGTATTTATCTCAATCAGGATCAGGTGGCGATCGGACTGGTGCTCACGTTGCTGATGACCGAAGTCAGTTCCTTTGTGGGCCGGCCCTTTGTTCGGGTGCCAGGGCCCAGCGTGCCCTCATGGTCGTTGCCGGTGCTGTCTGAGATTCCGGTTGTAGGCCCGATCTTTTTCGACCAGAACATCCTTGTCTATCTCGGATATGTGCTCACGATCGGGGCGTGGGTGTGGCTCTACCACACACTGCCCGGCCTGAAAATGCGCGCTGTAGGAGAGCGCCCTGAGGCGGCCTTTGCGCGGGGCGTGCCCGTGAACCGCCTGCGTTTGCTGTACAGCGCGCTGGGCGGAGCCCTGGTAGGCGCTGCAGGAGCAGCCTATTCGCTGAACGTCAAGCTCGGATGGAGCCACAAACACACTGCTGGCATGGGTTGGATTGCGCTGGCGATCGTGATATTTGCCGGCTGGCACCCACTGCGTGTCGTGCTCGGGGCCTACCTGTTCGCCGCGCTCAAATCGCTAGGCAGCCTGCTGCAGCCCGTCTATCCCAATGTCCCCACCCAGGTCTTTCAGGCCGCGCCATTTGCGCTCATGATAATCGCCCTGCTCCTGGTCAGTCGCGATCTCGGCGGTTTAGAGAGGAGGGTGCCAGCTCGGCTGGCACCAATGGTCCGTGCTGTGATCCACGGTAGTGCTCCTGCCGGGCTTGGCAAGCGCTTTGAACAGGGGTAGCGCCTGGTACGCACAAGGCTCCTCGGTCGTCTGGCCATCCTGCGCCCGCCCTGCTCACTGTCCAGGTGTAGTGCCCGGCGCGATTAGGCAAGGGGCGCAGATTCTGCTATATTGGCGATCAGGTGAGAGTTGGCGCTAACGCCTGAGGAGGAGCATGTCGCTGCTGTTGCCGCTAAGAACGACTGTACTCGATAAGGGCTGGATGCAGCTCGAGGAGATGATGGGCGGTGATGCCGCTGTCATCCGGGGAGCGCGTATCTGCTATCAGTCTACTGCCCGGTCAGAGCAGGCCAATATCCGCCTCATCGAGAGGCTCATGTCTTCCGTTCCCAGACATAACACGGTGTTTGAACACGCCGTGTTTCGTTTTGGGGTCAAGGCGCCGCTCTTTGTCGCCCGGCAGTGGATGCGCCATCGTATCTGTACCTTTAACGAAAAGAGCCTGCGGTACTGCATCGCTGACCGGGAGTACTATGTGCCAGACCAGCCCGAGGGGCGCGAAGCCTATGTTGCGCACATGGAGGCATCCTTCGATCTGTACGCGGCTCTTGTGAAAGAGGGTTGGCCAAAGGAACAGGCGCGTGGGGTGCTGGGGACCGCTGTATACACAGAGTTCATCTGGACCGTCAACGCGTGGTCGTTTATGAATTGGCTAGAAAAGCGACTGGACCCAGGGGCGCAAGCAGAGCACCGGGCCTACGCCGAGGCGGCCCTCGCGATGTTTGAGGAGGCGATGCCGGTGACGGCCGCGGCCTTTAGGGCGGCGGTGCTGGACACATGAGACCCTCGTGGGATGAGTATTTCATGGGGATCGCGCGCCTCGTATCGACACGTTCGACCTGTCTGAGGCGGGAGGTGGGTGCAGTCATCGTCCGAGAAAGGCGCATCCTTACCACGGGCTACAACGGGCCGCCCAGGGGGATCGCCCACTGCGATGTGGTTGGATGCCTGCGCGAGCAGATGGGTGTGCCATCTGGCCAGCGTCTGGATATCTGCCGTGCGTTACACGCCGAACAGAACGCCATCATACAGGCTGCGCTGCACGGCGTTTCCACGGAAGGGGCGATGATCTATGTCACGCACCAGCCCTGCTTTACCTGTGCCAAGATGATCATCAACGCTGGCATTGTGCGTGTGGTCTATGGCGAGGGCTATCCGGATGAGTTGGCGCGGCAGGTTCTAGAAGAGGCACGAGTAGAGTTGGAAATGTGGGATCAAGAGTGATAGGAACGGGAGGGAATATGGCTTCTGAAAGCAAGGTACAGAGGTTACGCCATCTGCAGGCCGAGGCGAAGCTGGGCGGCGGGGAAGCTGCGATAGAAGCGCAGCACGCCAAGGGGAAAAAGACAGCTCGCGAGCGCCTCGACATGTTGCTCGACGAGGGCACATTCCAGGAGATCGATGCGTTCGTGACGCATCACAGCCATGAGTTTGGCCTGGATGAGCGCGTTACCCTGGGCGATGGCGTGGTGACCGGCTATGGCACGATCCATGGCAGGTTGGTGTACGTCTACGCACAGGACTTTACCGTGATGGGCGGGTCACTGGGCGAGGCGCACGCTGCCAAGATCGTCAAGATCTATGATCTGGCGATGAAGACCGGCGCACCCGTGATCGGGCTCAACGACTCGGGCGGTGCGCGCATCCAGGAAGGGATCATGGCGCTGGCGGGCTATGGCGACATCTTTCTCAAGAATTCGCTGGCCTCGGGCGTGATCCCGCAGATCTCTGTGATCATGGGGCCCTGCGCCGGTGGTGCCGTCTATTCCCCAGCCCTGACCGATTTCACCTTTATGGTGGATGGCACCAGCCACATGTTCATCACGGGCCCCCAGGTGGTCAAGTCCGTGACCGGCGAAGAGGTCTCGTTCGATGATCTGGGCGGCGCCAAGGTGCACGCCACCCGCAGCGGTGTTGCCCACTTTACGGCAGCGGACGAACAGTCTGCGCTGGACATGGTGCGGCAGTTGATGGGCTATCTTCCGCAGAACAACCTGGAGGATCCTCCGGTTGTCGCGTCCAAGGATAGCGCCGTCCGCGCCGAGGAGAGCCTCGACACGGCAGTGCCGGCCGACAGCAACGCCCCTTATGACGTGCTCAGAGTTGTCCGTGACGTCATGGATCGCGGTAGCTTTATGGAGATCCATGCTGGTTTCGCTCAGAATATCATCGTCGGATTTGCGCGACTGGACGGACGTGTGGTGGGTGTCGTGGCCAACCAGCCTAACGTCAAGGCGGGTGTGCTGGACATCGACGCCTCCGCCAAGGCCGCGCGGTTTGTGCGTTTCTGCGATGCTTTCAACGTCCCTCTTGTAACCTTTGTCGATGTGCCCGGTTTCATGCCCGGACTTGAGCAGGAGCATGGTGGGATCATCAGCGAGGGCGCCAAGCTGATCTATGCTTACTGCGAGGCGACGGTTCCCAAGCTTACGGTGGTGCTCCGCAAGGCCTATGGTGGCGCATACATCGTGATGAGCAGCAAGCACGTGGGTGGCGACTATAACGTCGCATGGCCTTCGGCCGAGTTTGCGGTGATGGGCCCCGAGGGCGCGGTGAACATCATTCACCGCAGCGAGATTGCCGAGGCGGCGGATCCGGAAGCAGTCCGTGCCCGTCGCCTGGCCGAGTATCGTGAGGCCTTTGCGAACCCGTACCAGGCTGCATCGCGCGGGCTGGTAGATGCGGTCATCGAGCCGAGCCGCACACGGCCCGTGTTGATCAATGCGCTGCAGATGCTGCAGAACAAGAGAGACACCGTGCCTTCCAAGAAGCATGGCAACATGCCACTATAGGGGGGAGTGATAACCATATGGCAACCAATCCAGTAAAGATAACCGACACTATTCTGCGTGATGCCCATCAGAGCCTGCTCGCGACGCGCATGTCCACAGGAGACATGCTGCCTGTGACGGACAAGCTCGATGCGGCTGGATACTATTCCCTGGAGATGTGGGGCGGCGCCACCTTTGACTCGGCGCTGCGCTTTCTCAAGGAGGACCCCTGGGAGCGTCTGCGTATCCTTCGCCAGCGCATGCCCAACACCAAGCTCCAGATGCTGCTCCGTGGCCAGAACGTGCTCGGCTACCGCCACTATCCCGATGATATCGTGGAAAAGTTTGTCGAGCTCTCGGTCAAGAACGGCATGGACATCTTCCGCATCTTTGACGCGCTGAACGACACCCGCAACATGGCGTGGGCCATGCAATGCGTGAAAAAGTACGGCGGAGAGGTGCAGGGAGCGATCAGCTATACGATCAGCCCGGTGCACAACGTCGACGCTTTCGTGAATATGGCAAAGGAGCTCAAGGAGCTCGGCGCCGACACCATCTGTGTCAAAGACATGGCGGCTCTTTGCTTGCCGTATGAGGCTTACGAACTGGTCAAGCGACTCAAGGAAGAGGTCGGCCTGCCCGTGCAGTTCCACACGCACGAGACGGGCGGCTTTGGCATGGCAGCCCTCCTCAAGGCTGCCGAGGCCGGCGTCGATATCGTCGACACCGCCATATCTTCGATCGGCGGCGGCACAGCCCAGCCTCCCACCGAGACATTTGTGGCGGTCATGCAGGGCACCGAGCGTGACACAGGCCTGGATCTCAACCTGCTTTCAGAGATCTCGCAGCACTTTCAGATGGTGCGCACAGAGCACCTGGCGCGCTTTGAGACCGGCATGTCCACAGCGGACATCCGTGTCCTGCTGTACCAGGTACCGGGCGGCATGCTCTCGAACCTGGTGAACCAGCTGAGGGACCAGGGTGCTCTGAACCGGTACGAGGACGTCCTCAAGGAGTTGCCCCGTGTCCGCGAGGACCTCGGGTACCCGCCGTTGGTGACTCCCACCAGCCAGATGGTCGGTACGCAGGCCGTTCTGAATGTACTGACTGGCGAGCGTTACAAGGTCATTCCGCAGGAGATCAAGGACTATTGCATGGGGATGTACGGCCGTCCTCCTGCAGAGATCAACCCGGATGTCCTGAAGATGGCCATCGGTGATCAGGATCCGCTCACGGGTCGCCCGGCGGACTATCTCGAGCCTGGCTGGGAAAAGGCCGCCGAAGAGATCGGCGATCTGGCCGAGAGCGAAGAAGACATCATGTCGTATGCGTGCTTCCCGCGCGAAGCCCGCGAGTTCTTTGAACTCCGCCGCGCCGGCAAGCTGGTACCGATCGAGGAGCCCAGAATCTTTCCCGCGGTGGAAAAGGCGGCGGCGGCCGCAGTGCAGCCAAAGGCGGTGGCCGGACCGTCTCAGCCTGTCAGGCCCACACCGGACTATTCGCTCTGGAAGGTCTCATCGCGGATTCACGGCAGACGGTAGGATCAAGACTGGCCGGGCTGGCCCAACTATGGCTGGCCCGGCTCAAGCATACAAGGCGGAAACACGTCTATGACAACTTTCGAACAGGGCCTCCAAGTCACCGGTATCGGAATGCTCCTGGTGTTTGTGTCTTTGCTCATCGTGGCCGGGCTCATCTGGGCGCTCAACAAGCTGTTCCCGGGGCGCGCGGCTGCGGCGCCGGTCTCGCATCCCGCAGTAGCTGCCCCGGTGAGAGTCGTTCAGGCTGTGTCCCCGCAAGCTTCGCTGGCGGATGAGGCCGCGGCGATTGCGGTCGCTTTGGTGCGACAGGGCCTGGGGAGAGTCAGCGGCGTCGCAGAGGCGACGCGAGGGCAACGGGTGTTCGTGGCCATGCCCTGGGAGCGGCCTGCCGAGCTCTGGGGTGAAGATCTGTTGCAGGGAGAGACGACTACTGTGCTTAGTATCGATCCTGGCACTGGGAACTGGAAGAGCCAGGGCCGGCTTTCATCGATGGAGTAGGGGAGGGGAACTGTGGCAACACTTGAGCTCGTAATTGAGGGTCAGACATTCACTGTTGAGGTTGGCGATGTGTCCCGGTCGCCGGTTAGCGTCGTGGTCAATGGTGTGACCAGGTCGGTTAGCTTTAGCGAAACGGCCGCCACACCCGCCGCATCTGCTGCGCCAGTGACAGCAGCGCCCACGGCTCCGGCGGCAGCTCCCGATCAAGCCCCCGCCGAGCCTGTGGTAGAGACCGCACCCGTGGGTTCGGTGTCCGGTGAGGTCGTTGTGGCTCCGATGCCGGGAAAGATTTTGTCTGTTCTGGTGACGGTCGGGCAAGCGATTCAGCAGGGAGATGCTGTGTGCACGCTTGAGGCGATGAAGATGGAGATGCCCATCAGCGCCACCGCGGCTGGCACTGTCAAGGCGATTCATGTGCAGGCGGGTCAGACGGTCGCGAACGATGCTCCTCTCGTGACCATAGGCTAGGGGAGGAGTAATCAGCATGGACCTCGGATCACTTCAATCTTTGCTCAAGGGTGTCACGGGCCTCACCTGGGGCAGCGTCGTGATGATGGCGGTCGGCGGCGTTCTGATCTGGCTGGCCATCAAGTACGAGTACGAGCCCCTGTTGCTGCTCCCCATCGGTCTGGGGTGCATTCTGGCGAATATCCCGAATACGGGCATGGTGGATGAGGGCGGCTTGCTCAAGTTGCTGTATGACGTGGGCATCGAGAGCGAGCTCTTCCCCAGCCTGGTTTTTATCGGCATTGGCGCGATGACAGACTTTGGGCCTCTGCTGGAGAACCCGCGCTACGCGCTGTTTGGCGCCGCGGCGCAGTTTGGTATCTTTGGCACGCTACTTGTGGCGACGCTGTTTGGTTTCAGCATCAATGAAGCGGCTTCCATTGGGATCATCGGTGCCGCCGATGGCCCGACGTCCATCTTTGTGGCGTCCGAGCTGGCCCCCAACCTCGTTGCGCCGATTACGGTAGCTGCATATTCCTACATGTCGCTGGTTCCGATCATTCAGCCTCCGGTGATGAAGCTGCTCACGACGCAACAGGAACGCCGGATCAAGATGCCCTATACCTCGCGGCCCACTTCCAAGAGCACCCGCGTGCTCTTCCCGATCTTGGTCACCGTGGTGGCCGGCTTGATCGCGCCTGAGGCGACGCCGCTGATCGGCATGCTGATGTTCGGTAACCTGGTGCGTGAGGCGGGTGTGGTGGAGCGAATCAGCCAGACGGCCCAGAACGAGCTGGCCAACCTCGTCACCACGTTCCTAGGTATCACCATCGGATCGACCATGGTGGCGGACAAGTTCCTGCGCCCCGAGACTCTGCTCATCATTGCCATGGGTCTGGTGGCCTTTATCCTGGACACAGCGGCAGGCACGCTCTTTGGCAAGCTGATGAAGGTCTTTTCCGGTGGCAAGATCAATCCGTTGCTTGGCGCCTGTGGTATCTCGGCCTTTCCTATGTCCGCTCGGGTGGTGCAAAAGGTTGGCCAGCAGGAGGATCCCACCAACTTTTTGCTCATGCACGCGATGGCCTCGAACACAGCCGGCCAGATCGCGTCAGTCATGGCTGGAGGGGTTGTCCTGGCACTGCTGGGCTAGTATCTCGCCAGCACAGTAGCGAACCTGCTGCATCAAGAGTCCGGCACGCGTGCCGGACTCTTTCTTTGTGCGGCAGCGCTCGGATGGGGGCTAGCCAGGCTTTATGGTACAATAATAGGGCTTGTCAGAGAGTCACCCATGGGTAATAGGGTGTTTTACATAGTGGTTAAGGGGGCTCGCGTCGATGTTAGCAAAGTTGGCCAGAGTGATCTTTGGTGATTCAAATGAGCGTGAGATAAAGAAACTGCAGCCAATCGTCCTGGAGATCAATGCGCTCGAGCCGCAGATGCAGGCGAAAAGCGAGTCGGAGCTTCAGGAGCTGACCGAAACCTATCGGGAGCGGATCGCTGAGGCTACGCGTGTCACCAGGGAGGGCCTGCAGAGCCTAAAGACAGAGCTGGACACCGAGACCGATGATGGCCGCCGCCGGAGCCTGCGTCTGGAGATCGAAGAGTTTGGAAAGGATCTCGATGAGCGGGAGCGAGTGGAGCTGGATCGGATTCTGCCAGAGGCCTTTGCCGCTGTCCGTGAGGCCAGTGTCCGCGCGATAGGCTTGCGTCACTTTGATGAGCAGATGCTTGGCGGCATCGTGCTGCATAGGAACATGATCGCAGAGATGAAGACCGGCGAGGGCAAGACGCTGGTCGCGACGCTCCCACTGTATCTCGCCGCGCTCACGGGCCGCGGCGCACACCTCGTAACCCCCAATGATTATCTGTCCAAAGTGGGCGCTCAGTGGATGGGGCCGGTGTATCACCTCCTGGGTCTATCGGTGGGTGTTGTCCAATCGATGGGCGAGAATCCCGCCATGGGTTCGTTTCTCTACGACCCGCACTATCCGGCTTCGGATGACCGCTATCTGAATCTGCGGCCTTGCGCCAGGCGCGAGGCCTATGAGGCGGACATCACCTACGGGACCAACAACGAGTTCGGCTTTGACTATCTGCGGGACAACATGGCGGTAGACCTGGATAGCCGCGTGCAGCGCGAGCTCTACTTTGCCATCGTGGACGAGGTCGACAACATCCTGATCGATGAGGCCCGCACGCCGTTGATCATCTCTGCGCCGGCGGAAGAATCCACGGACCAGTATCGCCGTTTTGCTCAGATCGTTACGCGGCTGCAAGAGGGCGCCGACTATGCGATCGACGAAAAGCGCACGATGGCGACTATCACCGATGATGGGATCACCAAGGTGGAGCGGGCGCTGGGCATCGATAACCTGTACGCCCCGGAGAACTATGAACTGACGCCCTATCTGGAGAATGCGCTCAAGGCCAAAGCGCTCTTCCAGCTGGACCGGGACTATGTCGTGTCCGATGGCAATGTGATCATCGTGGATGAGTTCACGGGGCGCCTCATGCATGGCCGCCGCTACTCGGAAGGGTTACACCAGGCGATCGAGGCCAAGGAGAACGTGCGGGTCCAACGCGAGAGCCTCACGCTGGCCACGATCACTTTCCAGAACTTTTTCCGGATGTACCGGCGTCTGTCAGGTATGACGGGTACGGCGGAGACGGAAGCCGAAGAGTTCTCGCAGATCTATAATCTCGAAGTCCTCGTCATCCCGACCCATGAACCGATGATCCGCGTGGATCACGCCGATGTGATCTACAAAACGCCAGAGGTCAAGTTCCGCAAGGTCGTCGAGGAGATCCAGGCGTGCCACGACAAGAGCCAGCCCGTTCTGGTGGGCACGCTGGCCATCGAAACGTCAGAGATGCTGTCCAACATGTTGACACGTCACGGCATCAAGCATCAGGTGCTGAACGCCAAATATCACGAGCGCGAGGCTGTGATCATCGCTCAGGCTGGTCAGCCGGGAGCGGTCACTATCGCCACCAATATGGCGGGCCGCGGCGTGGATATCCTGCTCGGCGGTAATGCCGAAGGCCTGGCGCGTGAGGCCCTTAGACATCAGGGTGATGACCTGCAGTCCCTGGAGCCTGGCGTGTGGGAAGCGGCGCTCGCAGAAGCACAGGCTCAGGTCGCTGCCAACCGCGATATTGTGCTTGCGGCCGGTGGGCTACACGTTATCGGCACAGAGCGCTATGAGGCGCGCCGCATCGACAACCAGCTGCGTGGCCGCGCCGGACGTCAGGGGGACCCCGGCTCTTCACGGTTCTATGTGTCTCTCCAGGATGATCTCATGATCCGGTTTGGCGGACCGTCGGTGGCACGGATCATGGATCAACTGGGCGTTGAAGAGGACCTGCCTCTGGAGCACGCCATGGTCAACAGGGCGATCGAGGGTGCGCAGGAGCGCGTCGAGGGGCACAACTTTGACATGCGCAAGCATCTTCTCGAGTACGACGATGTCCTGAATCAACAGCGTCAGGTGATCTACGAGCAGCGCAGGCTGGTGCTGGGCGAGTCCAACCTGAAATCGTTCATTCTGGGCATCCTCGAAGATGAGCTGCGTCGGACGGTGCAGGCGGCGACGGGAGACTATGAGGAGGACTGGGACCTCTCCAGTCTGCACGATATCATCGATCGCATGGTCGGCCTGCCGGTAACGCACTCGGTCGCAACCTGGAAAGATATGGACAGCGACGAGATCGAGGATCAGGTCGTCGCGCTGGCGCGAGCGCAGTACGACGCGCGAGAGGCGGAATTGGGCGCCGATCGGATGCGCCAGATGGAGCGCCTGCTCATGCTGCGCGTCATCGACACGCGCTGGATACGGCACCTGACTGCGCTGGACGAGCTGCGGAATGGCATCGGGCTGCGCGCGATCGGCCAGCGCAACCCGCTGGTAGAGTACAAGCGCGAAGCTTACCAGGCCTTTGAGCAGCTGATGCAGGACATCCAGAGCGATGTGGCGCACTATGTGCTCAATATCCAGGTGGCGCGCCAGGACCCTGCGCCGCGCAAACGGCTGAGTTATTCGGGCTCCAGCTCGGCTTCTGCGTCGTCAGAGAAGCAGCGACAGAGGCGCGCCTCGGCCAGGGTGGGGCGCAACGATCCCTGCCCTTGCGGCAGCGGCAAAAAGTACAAGCAATGCTGCCTGCCCAAGGGTCTGACGCCGGAGCAGGCAGCCGCTCAGGCCCAGCCCGTGGCAAGCGGCGGGGGCCGCAGGCGCAAGTAAGCGCCTCGCCACAGGTAGGCTAGTTGCCGAGCTCGAGGATCAGGGTGTCTCCTGCCTGAGCATCCAGCATCAGCAGCCGGTTGCGTAACAGGCCCTTTTGACTGCCAACGAGGTACTTTACCACCTGCTGGATCTGCCAGGCGGCAATCATCATCGGTGTTGCCGTGGGATTTCCCAGCGTCGTCTCGATGCCATGCTCGGGATAGGGACCGGGACCGTAGATGCTGGCGAGCCCCGGATCCTCAGGGAAGATGATGGTGACCTGCCCGGTGTAGCCCGCGATGGCGCCGTGTACCAGGGGCACCTGCATGTCTCGCGCTATTCCCTGAAGAGTCATGCGGGCGGGCAGTGAATCCAGCGCATCCACCACGATCTGCGCGCCCTCCAGCAACTCGCGCCCGTTATGCTCAGTCAGCCAGGTCACATGGGGCGTGATGCTGGTAGCGGGGTTCACCTGGGCTACCCGTTCGGCGAGCACTTGCGCCTTGGCGCGCCCCAGGGCCGCCTCGGTGCAGCCTGCCTGCCGGTTCAGGTTGTTCTCCTCAAACACATCCCCGTCGATGACGATCAAATGGCCGACCCCCATGCGAGCCAGGCCCTCGACGATCCAGCCTCCCAGCCCCCCCGCGCCGACGATTCCGACGGTCGCTTCCAGCAGGCGGATCTGTCCCTCCCAACCCACGGTGCCGTGGTTGCGCTGGTAGCGCACGGGCAGGATGCCGGCCGCAAGAGCGGCGATCTCGACGTCGCGCCGGGTCTGTCCATACTGCCTGGCCATCTGAACCGTTGCGGATAGTGTCAGGATGGGCGGATGTTCCACAGCGGTCACTCTCATTTCCGTGAGCGCAACCTCCAGGGCCTCCCGACCAGGGCTATTCATCGTTCACCTCCTGCATTTGTGGCAAGGGCTGGCACGTGGGACAGACATGGGTGCCGCGCTGTCCCACCACCATCCGGGTGATGGGGGTGCCGCAGCGGGGGCAGGGCTCACCGGTGCGTCCGTAGACGGCCAGCGAGAACTGGTGCGCACCCAGCTCGTCATCTGCGTTGCGATAGTCACGCATGGTGGTGCCGCCGTGCGCGAGCGCGGCGTTCAAAACATTGCGAATGGCCTGATGCAGCGCCACCACTTCAGCGGTAGTCAGCGAATCCGAGCTCCTCATTGGGTGCAGGCCTGCGAGCCAAAGCGTCTCATCTACATAGATATTGCCCAGGCCCGCCACCATGTGCTGGTCCAACAGGAGCGGCTTGATCTGGCGATGATGCCGGCCCAGGATCCGGCCTAGCCGTTCGGCAGTGAACGCGCTGTCCAGAGGCTCCGGGCCGAGGTTTCCGATGATGCTGTCGGCGTCAGCGACCAGATACATCCGCCCGAATTTCCGCTGGTCGCGCATGTATAATCTGCCGCCCCCTGCCAGCGAAAAAACTGCCCGCACGTGAGGATGGGTCTCCCACTCGGACACGGCGCTCTCACAGACATAGAGACGTCCCGTCATGCGGAGGTGGATGACCAGATCGTGAGGCGGCAAAGCGAGGATGAGAGTCTTGCCCCTGCGCCCGATGCGACCAAAGCGCAATCCCTCGACGGACTGCTGGAAGGCGACTGCGGTATGAGTCGCCACAACACCCGGCCAGAGGATCTCCACATGTTCGACCTTTTGCCCCGGCAGCGTGGCGTTCAGTCCCCGCCGGATGGACTCGACCTCGGGCAATTCTGGCATCAGCAGGGACAGCGCGCCGGAGCATATCCGGCGACGATTGGCATCCAATCGAGGGATGACCTGGGTTCCAGACCGAGGCTCATGCGCCAGCGCGCATCCAGTTCCTCAATGGTCAAGCCGTACACGCGCTGTAGCGCGTCGTGCTGGCTTGTGCCCTCTGCAAAGACCTGCAGGAGCTCGGTCATCTTCTCCCTGCCATAGGTATCGATCATAAAGGTCACGACCGAGTAGCACTCTCCATAGTAGAGATCCACCTGATCGGCTCGCCCGCTGTAGCTGGTCATGGAGCGCACCGACAGTAGCTCGTCTCGGGCAATGCCGAGATTGAGCGCCAGTGCATTCTGCCGTGGAAGCTCGCCCTCCGCCCGCATCGCCAGGCCCTCGTCGAGCCAGCGCGGTAGTCCGGCATACGGATTGTCGGTGGCCATGCCGACGACGATATGGCTGAGCTCGTGGGCCATGGTGAGCTCGAGGTCGCTCTGTGACCCAAGCAGGATCAAGGTATCTTCGTCCACCGCTACACCGAGGGTCGTTACCCGCGCGTCATAGTCGTCGCTGCGCGTCGCCAGGGCGGCGCTCATATCGCGTTCGTTGCGGTAGACGTAGATGTCGACGGGGGAGACCAGGGATATTCCGAGATCGGACTGTATCCGCTCCAGGGCGCTTTCCGCATCGTCCAGCCACGCTGCGGCGCGTGATCTCCGTAGGTCATAATAGTGGAGCGTGGCATTCTCGCCCTCGAGCGAGTCCCAGTCGTGGGCGTCGTCGACATAGCGGATCGTCTCTACGATGGTGTCGAAAGCCTCGCCTGTGGCATCTGTGAGCCGCCACCAGACGCGCAGTTCCGTTCCCGGAGCGAACTGGCCGGCGTAGAGAGGTTCGCTATAGTCCATAGTGACCTCAGTTCCCGGCGTAAAGGGTGGATAGATGCGGCGGACAAGGCGATCACCCACGCGCCCGTAGAACAGAACGACATCGAGAATGGGCTCGTCGTGCCTCACGCGCAGAGCGACATCGAGGCTATCGGCAAAGCCGGCGCTGACCTGCGCATCGAGGACCTGCCAGCTGGACTGCGCCAGCACGGGATTGCTGACTGGTGCCAGGAGAAGCAACAGGGCCAGAACGGTAGCCAAAGCGCGGCAGGTCAGGCTCGGGCGCGTTTTACTAGATCTCGATAGATGGCAGGTCGTCCTCGGAGACCTTGACATACTTGTCGCCTTCCTCGATCAGCATAATCGGGATCCCGTCCTTGATCGGGTACTTGCGGCCGCAGTCCGGATTCTGGCAGACAAGCCACCGCTCGTGCTTGAGGGTTACCGCCGTTTTGCAGGCAGGACAGGCGAGAATGGCCAAAAGTTCCTCACTTAACATGTCGCCTCCACGATGATGGGATGTGCGTTGCCGGATTTGCGCTTCTGTGCGGTCGCTCGGGGACGAGTTGTAGCGCCTGGAACGCCTGGGAGTATATCATAGGTGAGGATGCTACTCAACTATTTGCGAGCGGCTGGTACTCGTGATATACTCCCTACTCGGGTGTGTCTGCCAATGGGCGCGCCCACATCATCAAACACGCTTCTGTAGTGAAAGACTCGTGCCGGCTTGGCCGGTTTAATGCGCGGGCAGCAGAGGCGGACGGATCAACGAGGAGGAAGCATGCCGGTTGTGACGATGAAGCAGTTGTTGGAGGCTGGTGTCCACTTTGGGCATCGAAGCCGACGCTGGAACCCCAAGATGCGCTCTTACATCTTTACCGAGCGCAACGGGATCCACATTATCGATCTGCAGCAGACGATTCAGGCGCTGGAACGGTCCTATGAGGTTGTCCGTGATATCGCCGCCGAGGGTGGAACGGTGATCTTTGTGGGCACCAAACGCCAGGCCCAGGACAATGTCCGCGAGCAGGCAGAGCGCTGCGGAATGCCTTACGTCGCTCAGCGCTGGCTCGGCGGTACCCTCACCAACTTTACGACGATCCGGGCTCGGATCGAGTACATGCTGGACCTGGAGAGGCGACGGGAACGGGGTGAATGGGACCGCCTGCCGAAGAAGGAGGCCACCATGCTATCCCGCGAGCTCTCGCGACTATATCGTCGCCTGGGCGGCCTGCGAAACCTGAACCAGCTTCCGGATGCCCTCATCATTGCTGATGTGAGCACTGAGGATATCGCTGTGAAAGAGGCCAATCGCCTGGATATCCCGGTCATCGCGATGGTGGATACCAACTGCGATCCCGATCCGATCGACTATGTCATTCCCTCGAATGATGACGCCATTCGTGCTATCCTGCTTATTATGTCCACCATGGCGGACGCCGTGATCGAAGGACAGCAGATGCGAGGCATCGTGATGGCGGAAGAGGGCGGAGAGGTCGCCGCCCAGGATCGCTACGCGCCAGATTCCTACGATGAGTACGAAGACGCGTACGACGGCCCAGAGACACGCGCGGCGCGTCCGGCCGTCACCATGGATGAAGAGGATGAGGAAGACATCATCATTGTGGATGATGATGACAGCGAGGACGATTCCGAACTATAGTAGTTCGTGAGCAGGCACATAGGCTGATGATCAAGCCGGGGGCCCTGTTCCCGGCTTTTCGCTAGAGACTATACATCGAGAGGATACACGACCATGCCAGTCACAATGGATCAGATCAAGGAACTGCGGCAATCCACCGGTGCCGGCGTATTGGACTGCAAAAAGGTCCTGGAGCAGACAGACGGGGACATGGCCAAGGCCGCCGAGATTCTCAGGGAAAAAGGCCTGCTGGCTGCCGCGAAAAAAGCAGAGCGTCAGGCTGCAGAGGGGCGCGTCGAGGTCTATGTTCATCCCGGGAACAAACTCGTGGGTGTGGTTGTCTTGAATTGCGAGACGGACTTTGTGGCGCGCACGGATGACTTTATCTCGCTCGCGCATGATCTGGCCATGCAGGTCGCCGCAGTGGCGCCTCGCTGGATTTCACGAAACGATGTTCCAGAGGATGTGCTGGCCGAGGAAAAGGCCAGCTACGCCGACGACGTCAAGGGCAAGCCCGAGGCGATCGTGGAGCGCATCATCCAGGGCAAGCTGGACAAGTTCTACCAGCAGCACTGTTTCCTGGAGCAGCCCTTTATCAAGGATGACAGCAAGACCGTTGATCAGCTGATCAAAGAGGCTATCGCCCGGATCGGCGAGAACATTCTCGTTGGCCGCATTGAGCGGCTGACGATCGAGGCGCCCGCAGAGGAGTAGGCAGGGAGCAATCACATCCGCCAGGAAACTACTGACCTGGCCACGACAGGGATGCCCTGGCCGGGCAGTTGTCACGGATCCATCATGGAGGTCACCGTGTCTCAGGCCAGTTACAAGCGGGTATTGCTCAAGCTCAGCGGCGAGTTTCTAGCCGGCAGTTCTGGCTTTGGCATCGATCCGGCTATCGTCGAAGAGGTTGCCAAACAGATCAAGCCGGCGTACGAGCTCGGTGTAGAGATCGCGATTGTGATTGGTGGCGGCAATATCCTGCGCGGCGCGAGCGTCATGGCCTATGGTATGGACCGCGCAACGGCTGATTACATGGGCATGCTGGGGACTGTAATGAATGCCATGGCGCTGCAGGACGCTTTGGAGCGCATGGGTGTGGACACGCGCGTGCAGACCGCTATCGAGATGCGGGACGTAGCCGAGCCTTACATTCGTCGCCGCGCCATCCGGCACCTGGAGAAGGGAAGGGTGGTCATCTTTGGTGCCGGCACGGGCAACCCTTACTTTACCACGGATACGGCCGCTTCTCTGCGAGCGATGGAAATCGACGCGGAGATACTGCTCAAAGCGACCAAGGTCGATGGGGTGTATGACAAGGATCCCATGCGTCATCAGGGTGCCAGGCGCTTTGACCGGTTGACGTATCTTGAGGCACTGAATATGGGCGTCGGTGTTATGGACAGCACGGCGCTTTCTCTTTGCATGGACAATAGTCTGCCGCTCATGGTATTCAAACTCGAGCCGCCCGACAGCGTCGTCCGCGCAGTCAAGGGCGAGCCGATAGGTACGATTGTCTCGTAGAGGGGTAGAGGTCACCTGCCCTCGGGGGGCGCGCTGGGCCAGTAGTTGGCACACGGGCTCATGAGCAGTAACATAATACCGAGGAGGCGAAATAGTGATTGATGAGATTTTGCTCGAGATTGAAGAGCGCATGGAAAAGGCCATCACGGCTCTGCGCTCGGATCTGACAGGCATTCGCACCGGCCGGGCATCGCCCGCGCTCCTCGACCGCATCCGCGTTGAAGCCTACGACAGCGTTCTGCCGCTAAACCAGATGGCCACCGTGGCAGTTCCGGAACCCCGCCTGATCACCATTCGACCGTGGGATGTCAGCACGCTCGGCGCGATTGAGCGGGCCATACTAAAGTCGGATCTGGGTCTCACGCCCAATAACGACGGCAGGATCATCCGGCTGTCAGTTCCCCCGCTGACCGATGAGCGACGGCACGATCTCGCACGGCTCGTAAACCGGCGCGCCGAAGAGGCGCGTGTGGCCATCCGTAACCTGCGGCGCGATGCGCTCAAGTCTCTGACGGATCTGCAAAAAGAGGGAGAGATCTCTGAAGACGACTACTACAGGTCGAGGGAAGATCTTCAGTCGGTGACCGATGAGTATACGGCCAAGGCAGACGAGCTCGGCGAGCAAAAGCAAGCCGAGATCATGGAGTTCTAGTGAGTCCAGAGACTCTGACTGAGGCTGCGCCGGATCTCGATCCCGCCCGTATGCCTGCTCACGTAGGCATCATTATGGACGGGAACGGTCGCTGGGCGCACGCGCGGGGTTTACCGCGCACGGCGGGCCACAGGGCGGGCACGGAGAACCTCAAGACGGTGCTTCAAGCCGCTGGAGATCTAGACATTCGCACAGTCACCCTGTACGCCTTTTCGACCGAGAACTGGGCACGGCCGCGGCCAGAAGTGCGTGCTCTCATGATGCTCGCGCAGAATGTGCTGTTGCGGGAGATTGAAGAGCTGCACCAGAGAGGCGTGCGCGTGCGCATACTCGGCCGTCGCGCCGAGCTCGACCCGTCTCTGGCGCGGGCGATAGTGGCCGCGGAGGAAAAGACCCGCAACAATACCGCCATGACGCTTAATGTCGCCCTCAACTATGGCGGTAGGGCTGACATCGTCGATGCGGTGCGGGAAATCGCACGGGCCAGCGTCAGGGCCGAGGATATCGATGAGGAAACGATCTCTGCTCACCTCTCCACTGCTGGTCAGCCTGACCCTGATTTGATCATCCGGACGGCAGGAGAGATGCGCCTGAGCAATTTCCTTATCTGGCAGGCGGCTTATGCAGAGTTCTACGCGACCCCAACGTTCTGGCCGGACTTTGACCGCACGGAGCTGATTCGGGCGATTCAGGCATTTCAGTCGCGACACCGCCGCTTTGGCGGTCTGGAAAAGACGTCCTAACTCTTTTACGGGAACATCGCTGGCGCATCTGAGGAGGCTTTCAGTGCTGGCAAAGCGTATCTTGAGTGCTGCGCTTCTGATCCCTCTCGTTGCGCTGCTGGTCTATCTCGGTGGCTGGTATCTCGCGGGTGGGCTGGCCCTGGCGGGTGTACTGGCTACACTGGAATACTGTGTTCTCGCACGATCGGTTGGATTACGCCCAACGACCATCGCGAGCCTGGTCTTTGTCTTGCTGGCGGTGCTCGATGCCCAGCTGGCCGGGCAAGATATCCTTCGCCCGGCGGTCTTTCTTCTGGCGGCCACAAGTCTCACGGTCGAGGTCTTTCATCATAATCGCGAGGGATCTCTGCAGAGCTGGGGTGTGACCGTCGCAAGCCTGTATATTGGTCTGGGGCTTGCGCATTTTGTCTCTCTGCGTGCCCTGGATGATGGCCTGATCTGGGTCGCGCTCGCGTTGATTGGCACCTGGATCAGCGACACCGGCGCGTATTGGCTGGGCAGCCGCCTGGGGAGGCGGAAATTGGCCCCCGCCATTAGCCCAGGCAAGTCCTGGGAGGGAGTCGGTGGAGGGCTGCTGTTTGGGATTAGCTCCGTCTGGGCCATCGCACGATTTGGCCTGGGCCTGCCTCACTGGCAGGGTTTAGTACTTGGGCTGGTTTTGGTCACCGCTGCCACGCTGGGCGATCTCGCCGAGTCGGTGATCAAGCGCCAGGCGGGCGCCAAGGACTCAGGCACACTGATCCCTGGCCATGGTGGCATGCTTGATCGCATCGATAGTCTCCTGTTCGTGGCTCCGGCCGTGTACTATGCCGTCTTGCTTCTGTCAGGGTCGGCGTGGTGAGCAACTCTAGGGTAGTATGTCTGGAATTTCTCTCGAATCCATCGTAGCGTTCAGCAATCTGCTGCTGGCATCTGCCAACGTCATCATCGGCTTTTCTTTGTTCGTCTACATTCTGACGCACAACTGGAAGAGCCCGGTGGCGCGTGCTTTTTGCGCGATGGTCGCCTTTGTTACGTTAGTTTATGTCGTCGAAATCACCTTGAATGGTGTGGTGACTGCTGACGCAGCCTATCTCTGGCTGCGCGTGCAGTGGGCGGGGATTATCTTTGTCCCAGCCGCATATCTGCATTTCTCCGATGCGGTGCTGAGCTCCACGCAGCACGCCTCTCGCCTACGCCGATTTGGTGTTTACACCGCCTATCTGGTCAGTGCCGTGGCTGTGGCCATGGCGGCCTCCTCGGATCTGTTGTTTACGGGCGTGGAGCAAGTGCAGTCTCGCTACACCCTGGTGCCCGGGGCGCTGTTTTGGCTATCGGCGGCCTATTACACGCTGACCTGCATCGCGGGCTGGATCAACATCACCAGAGCTCGTAACGCGTGCCTGACCTCTACTTCGCGCCGGCGCATGGGGTACCTGATGATCGCCATTCTGGCGCCGACCGTCGGTGTCCTTCCCTACCTGTTGCTGCCCCTTGTCATCGGCAGTGTCGCCTCGCTCGTGGTCATGCTGGTCACGCTGGCAGGTAACGTCGCGATTGCTGTGATGACGATCGTTATCGCCTACACCGTGGCCTATCAAGGGGTCTTGCTGCCCGACCGGGTCGTCAAACACCAGCTGCTGCACTTTTTGATGCGCGGCACGGGCGTAGCCATCGTCGTCGTGGTGATCATGCTGAGCATCCCGCATGTGCCAGACATCCTGGGGCTGCCACGAGATACCATCATGGTGGTTGCGGTAGCGGGTGCGGTTGTGGCGCTTCAAGTGATTATCAGCCTTGCCAAACCTGCGTTGGACCGGGTCATCTACCGCAAAGACCGGCAAGAGATCTCCTGGCTGCAGTCACTGGACCAGCGCCTGCTCACGACGACGGACCTGCAACAATTGCTGGAGAATACGCTGGTCGCTCTATGTGAGGTGCTGCGCGCCCCCTCTGGTTTTGTGGTGACCGTGCAGGATGAAGACCTGCGAATCAGGGTCTTTTCTGGTTCCCGTGCGGCCGCTGAAGCCTTTCTGGAGCAGGCCTCGTTGCCCCAATTGGTGCAGGACCTGGCACAGAGCCGGCGCGAGGGCTCCCTTGCGAATGAGGACTTTGTGATCAGCGATGGGCATCTCCTTCTCCCTCTCAGGAATCGTTTGGACCAGTCGGTCACAGGTATTCTGGGTTTCAGGGCAGTGAGCGTGGCGGGTGACTATAGTCAGAAGCAGATCGATGCTGCCCACGGTCTGGTGCGGCGCGCTGAGATGGCGCTCGAAGATATGCGGCTCCAGCAGCAGGTGTTCGCTCTGGTGCAGACTCTTGACGATGAGCTCGACCAAATTCAGGGTTGGCGTTCCAGCCCGTTCAGCGTGAGCGAAGAGGCACTGGCTTTCCTAGAGACGAGCCCGGTTCACTCACCTGACTTTTCACAGATGGTCAAGGACGCGCTCACTCAACTGTGGGGCGGACCGAAACTGACGCAGAGCGACCTGAGGAAACTGCACGCCGTGCAGCGGGCCATGCCGGAGAATGACAATGTCCCCGTCAAGGCGATGCGTGCCGTGCTCCAGGAGGCGATCGAGCGTCTCAAACCCGAGGGTCCGCGCTCCATGACCTCGGCTGAGTGGCTGTTGTACAATATCCTCGATCTGCGCTTTGTTCAGGGATACAAGATTCGTGACGTGGTTCGGCGTCTGGCCGTGAGCGAATCGGACTATTACCGCAAACAGCGTGTGGCTATCGATCAGGTGGCTGAGACGCTGGCGCAGATGGAGAGGGACGCCCAGGAACAGCCCTAGCTGGCCTCAGTGAACGTCCGGTTCCAGCCGGTAGATCCGGGTCGGTCCGTACTGGTAAAGCTCGATATAATGCGGATCATCCAGCCTCTCCGGTTGTAGCGGCCCCCCGCGCGTCCCCACGAACAGGTGCGTCACTCCAGCACTGGACAGGCCGGCGACAAAGGCGGGAGATGTCAGATCCTGGGCTTGCATCACCTCCTCAGCCAGATCCATGGTCCTCGCACGGTATTCCTCGTTACCCTGGGAGACCAGCACCGAAGGGAACGTTACGGTGCGTCCAGCCAGGTAGGGCAGCCACCAGCCCGCGTCCGAGCCCATGGGCATCCCGGCCTGCCACGGCACTGTGTTTACCAGCGTCAGGCTGTCCTCTGGCAGATGTTCCCTGGCCCATTCTATGGCAGGCATATCCGTCTCTTGCAGCAGCACCGTCCGCGAGTTCACCACATCCGCGTCACGCCACAGAGCCAGAGTGGCTCCTGCTGCCAGGGCGCATGTCAGGAGGACAGGCATCATTGCGGTCCCCCATCTGCCGGCCCTGCCGGAAAGACGAGCGACAGGCAGGAGCAGCAGGTCGGCGATCAGAGCGCCGATGAGCACACCGGCGGGCAACCAGTAACTGATGAATGCACTGGTGCCGTGGATAAACCAGGAACCAGCAAGTCCCACAATACCGGGATCCGACACGAGTAGACAGATGCCGCTCCAGAGGCCGATCAGAGCGACAGGCCACCGTCTGCGCAGAACGGCACACGTCAGGCCCAAGCCGGCCAGTGCCAGGATCCATTCGGTGTTTCCAGCGCGCGCGAGCGCTGCCGGAAACCTGGTGTCAATGCCCGGGGGGGCCAGCCAGGATCCGTACAGATCTGCCCTCGGAATCAGAGCACTCTTTACAATGTGCAGTGCCCACGGTCCGATAAGGATCAGCGCGGGTGCCGCGCAGCGGATCGCCTGCCCGACTGTATTCAGCATCGCGCGCAGGCCCCGCCGGGGGCCCAGGCCGCCAGCGGCAGCCAGGAGAGCGCAGACTGGCCACAGCAGGGCGTAGTAGAACAGGACGCGATAGTGGGTGAGGGCCAGTCCGGCTGCCAGAAAGGCGAGCATGAGCGCTGTCTTCTTGTGCCGGGGCGACGTCACCAGCTGAAGAGACAGAGCCACCAGCGCCGGCAACATCACCAGCCCGGCCAGTTGCGTATAGCGCCCCCAGCTGACATAGTAGGCTGGCATATAGGTCAGAAAGGCAGGCACCGCGGCTGCGATCACCCCGGCCCAGCGCCACGGCAGGGACGGATAGCCTCTGGAGGCCGGCGCCAACGCATTCACCAGCCCATAGAGCGGCAGTCCAGCAAGGCCGGAGAGCAGTTGTCCCATCAGCAGTACACTCTGATCCGGCCGCAGATCGGCAAGCCAGCTGAGCACGGCGGCCAGGGCGTGAAAGCCAAAATGGTAGTGGAGGGCATCCGCCTCGATGAAAGGCGCCCCGGTTACCGGGATGACGCCCCTCTCCACGATGAGAGAGGTAAGCATGGTGTGATGGACTGAATCGACCCAGGCGGGTACCAGCAATTCCCTGGCCTGGATCAGTCGGAGCAACACTGCCAGCAGAGTGATGATCACGAGCGTGATCTGCGGCGCATCCCACGGGGCCAGGCGAGAGCGCGCCGGTTTGCGCATCCGCCGCACGTGGCTGGCCACCAAGACGACCACTGACCCTGCTGTGATAACCCAGGCCCACGACGGGGTCATCGCAAGGTGGAGGGTGCTCATCCAGAGGAGCAGCAACGGCCAGAACGCCATGCTCAGGGCCAACGCCAGGCCCAGGCTCCCGGCCGGGGAACTGCGACGGCCACTGAGCAGGAGCAGCGTTCCGACGAGCCCCGGAGCAAAGAGCAGGAGCACAGCAGCCAGTAGACCGGTTGACCAGCGGCCCAGGATACCGGGCAAAGCGGCCACAAGGTCACGGTAACTCTGTGAATAGTACGTGGTCAGCCAGAGGTCGCCGTCCACTGCGACGTCGTTCTCCCTGAGCTCGCCGTCCGCGAGGCTGTCTTGCCGGGATGCAACCAGGCCAAAGTCGCACCCTTTCGCGCAAGACAGCGTCAGCTGGTACCGGGTGGACCCGGAGCCCTCCAGGGGTGCAAAGCGAAACACCAGGGTGCCGTCTGGCGAGAGATTCTCGGGGGAGACGGCCATGCGAATTGCCTCGGTTGGCGCGCTGTCCAGAGGCTCCAGAACCATACCTAGCTGGGTTCCCGCCGGGAGCGCTGTGCCATCGATGGCAGGCTTGAGCGCAATCGCCTGAAGGCCATTCTCGCGCGATGTAAACGTCTGCCTAAGCGTGACGCCGTGTCGCAGTACGGCGGTGGTGCGGGTGCCGCGGGACTGCACAATGCCCGTGCGGGTTCGCCGAGGGTTCACGACCCACAGAAGGCCGCTGGCGATCGCAATCGCCAGCAGGGCGCAGAGCGCCGCAGTCAGTGTCTGCCGCTTCATCCCCCGGCCAGGCGCTGGAGCTCTGCCAGCCTGTTCAACGCCTCCAGCGGAGACAGCTCATCGACCTTGAGCTCGCGCAGGGCCTCGAGGGCAGGGTTGGTATCGGGCAGGAGCGAAAGCTGCCGCACCTTGATGACGGCGGCGCCAGAGGCAACAGGCACGCGACGGGCTGATCCTTCGAGATCGTCAAGTATCTCACGGGCACGGCTCACAACGGCACGCGGCAGCCCGGCCATCTCGGCCACGTGAATGCCATAGCTTCTGTCGGCGCCTCCGGGGACGATAAAGTGCGTAAAGACGACCTGATCGCCCTGCGAGTGTACGGCAACGTTCTCGTTGTGGACGTGGGGCAGAAAACCCTCAAGCTCGGTCAGTTCATGGTAATGTGTGGCAAATAGAGTGCGCGGGCACAGCCCGGGGTGATTGTGCAGGTACTCGACCACCGCCCAGGCGATAGAGATGCCGTCGTAGGTGCTGGTTCCGCGGCCGATCTCATCCAGGATGAGCAGGCTGCGTTCTGTGGCATGGTTCAGAATGTTGGCGAGCTCGACCATCTCCACCATAAAGGTGCTCTGCCCGGATGCGATCTCATCCTGCGCGCCAACACGGCTAAAGATGCGATCGACGAGACCGATGTGGGCGCTGTCCGCCGGCACAAAGGATCCGATCTGGGCCATCAGCGTGATCAGGGCCACCATTCTCAGGTAGGTTGATTTGCCGCTCATGTTGGGGCCGGTAATCACATGGATGGCCTGATCCGCGTCCAGCACCACATCGTTGGGCACAAAGCTGCCGGAGGGCAGTGTCCGTTCCACGACGGGATGGCGCGCCGCCTTGAGGACGATCCTTCTATCGTCGCCCATCTCGGGACGCACATAGTCGTATTCGGCGGCTGCCTGTGCAAGGGCCAGGTATACATCCACATGGGCCACGGCGGTGGCTGTGGCGCGGATCCGGTCCGCCACATCGCGCAGACGCTCGAGCAGTTCCTTGTACAGCTCCGCCTCAAGCTCCTGGGCCCGCTCTTCGGCATGAAGAATCAGCGACTCGCGCTCCTTGAGCTCGGGGGTGATATACCGCTCGGCGTTGACCAGCGTCTGTTTACGGATGTACTCGGGGGGTACCGCGTCGGTGTTCGAGCGGGTGATCTCGATATAGTAGCCAAAGACCTTGTTGAACCCCACCTTGAGGCTCTTGATGCCGGTACGCGAGCGCTCCGCGGCTTCCAGACTGGCGACCCAGCGACGTGCTTCCGCCACCGAGGCGTCGATGCCGTCGCGCTCGCGCGAGTAGCCTGCGCGGATCATGCGCCCGCCTCCGACCACCGCGGGAGGATCGTCCACGATGGCCTCCTCGATCCATCGGGCTGCCTCCTCGCACGGATCGATGGCCTGCGGATCCATCGGGTAGGGCTCGGTCGTGCCTGGCATCTGGACCTGGGCAACGAGAGCGCTGAGGGCGGCCTTGAGCTCTGCACTGCGCAGCAGGGCCGCGTGCAATCCCTGCAGGTCGCGAGGTGAGGCAATGCCCTGAACGACCCGGTTGCAGAGGCGTACCAGGTCCCCAAAGCCGTGCAGGATCTCGCGCAAGGTCACTCTGTGCGTGGCACTGCGCAGGCAGGCCTCCACGGCGGACTGGCGCTGTTCCAGCTGTGCGCGATCCAGGAGCGGCTGCGTGATCCATTGCCGCAACAGCCGGCCTCCCATGGGCGTGAGGGTATGGTCCAGAACCCAGAGCAGAGAGCCTTTGAGGGTACGGTCGCGCAAGGTCTCGACCAGTTCCAGGTTGCGACGGGTCGAGATATCCAGTGCCATGAACGAGTCTGTCGAATAGGTGGAGAGGGTGTCCAGCTGCGCCAGCGCACCAGAGGAGTGCTCTTTCAGGTACTGGACAAGGACGCCGGCCGCCTGTGTCGCGAGCGGCAGGTCCTCGCAACCAAAGCCCGCCAGGGTCTCCACCCGGAACTGCTCCAGGAGCGCCTGCCGGCTATTGCCGTACTCAAAGCGCCAGGCATCGTACAGGGTGACGGCCGCTGTCAAGGCCGCGAGCTCGGGATAGCGCCGGTGTGCCTCGGCGGTATGCGCGGTTCCCTGATCGTAGCAGGGCTGTCCCCGGTCGCTTACGACCACCTCCGCAGGAGACAGGCGGTCCAACTCTCGAGCCAGCCCCTGACCGTCCGGGTCACTGAACTGGCTAGTCGCCATCTCTCCAGTAGAGATGTCCACATACGCCACGCCGACACAATGGGTGTCTCGCACAACACAGACGAGGTAGTTGTTACGCTTGTCGGGCAGCAACCCCGCTTCCATCACGGTTCCCGGCGTCACCACACGCACGACCTGGCGTGGCATCAACCCGTTGATGGGTTCGTCACCCATCTGTTCACAGATGGCGACTTTATAGCCCCGCTCGATGAGTTTGGCGATATAGCCCTCGGCGGCGTGGTGCGGAACGCCTGCCATCGGGACCCGCTGGCCTTTGGCGACATTTCGTGAGGTCAGGACGATGTCGAGCTGCTCGGCCACCACATGCGCATCAGCGTCAAAGGTCTCGTAAAAGTCGCCGAGCCGGAAAAAGACGATGGCGTCAGGGTAGTTGCGTTTGACGTCCAGGTATTGCTGCCGGATAGGGGTGATGGGGGAAGGAGGAGCCATCCAGCCTTCAGTCCTTGTGCCTTGATGCAGAGAGTCGTGTTGGACTAGTCATTCAGGATCTCCACAGCCGCCCGAAGGCCCGAAGAGCGAAGCAGAGAGGCTGCTTTGTCCACGCTGCCGTCGGCCGGTGAAAGCACGCTGCCAAGCCTGGTGTAAAGGTGCGCTCGCTCTGCCCGCGAGGGCACCTGGGCCCTGGCCCAGGCGCTCTGGAATCCAAGACCATGATGACGCTCCAGCACAGTGTGAGCCCACAGCATGTCTGCGCCGCGCTTGAACTGCTCACTGTGTGCGTGCAGCGCGGGGACGCTCAGATCATCTATGAGCAACTGCCCTGGCTTGTTCATCTCTGTGCCGATGAATACCGGCAGGTCGAGTCTCTCGGCCGCTTGCAGCGCGGCATTCATACGTTCGACGAGATCCTGGGAACGAGCGGTGTCTTGGACGTTCCAGTTGCGATCGGGAATCAGGACCATGGCGACGATGCCACGCGAGACCAGGTCAGTCAACAGAGCACGCATGTCCTGCTCGCCGGTGCTTGTGCCGTCCACAAATGGGTAGCAGGGCAGGGCGCCGCACGCCTCAGTTGCAGCGATGGCGTCCTCAAGTGGGGGGAAACTATCGGGTGTGGGCGCCATGTATCCGGGCCCTCCCTGCTTCATCAGCTTGGCACGAATGGTGTCGTGAGGGAACGGCGTGTCTGTGAGGAAGGCATCCACAGCCTCTACGGACAGGCCGAGCCTGTCGCTCCAAAACCGCAGGAGATCAGATCGGCCGGGATACAGCTTGCGGGCAGCGGCATCATAGGCGATGAGCATATGGCGTTCCGTCGCGTTGCCGCTCGGCGTCAAGGGCAGGACATCCTGCTCATAGTCGATCGCCACGGGCGCCATGTACGCATTGATGCGCGCGATCATCTGCTGGTTTCTGGATTGTGCCCTGTCGCGCAGACCATCGATGATGGAACCTGCCTGCGGCGCAGGCGTGCCGCTGCCAAACCCCATGCCGACAAAGTACATCACGCCGGGCTCTCCCGGCGAGTTAAGGACAACGCCCGATCGATCGGGCACATACACCCTGGTCTCAAAACCGGCTGTGCCGCGTATGCCGCACTGTTCACTGGCAGCGAGGCTTTCATCCACGCTGTCCAGCACATCGAAATCCACTGTGCCCAAGGCATACCATCCCTCGCTGCGCGCCAGCCAGGCGAGGTAAGCGGGTGAGTACCCGTAGCCGTTATAGGAAAAGATGGTATGGGCATGGAGATTGATCTTGAGCGGATCGGAGACGGGCGCTGCCCGGTGCTGCCAGCCCTCGCGGCAGGCGAGTTGCTCAAGCGCCAACAAACGCCGATCACTGTTGAGACCGTTTAGCATAGCAAGAGTCTGATCCATGCGAGCCTCGCTGGTATCTGATTCGAGCGGGGTACGAACATACGGGGTGAATATAGACCGGCAACTGGCGGAACGCAAGCAGTGGAGAGCGGAACGAAAAAAGGGCCGGCCAGATGGCCGGCCCGCCGGTGCCAGGTGCTATTGCTCTTCTTCGGCAGGTTTCAACATAGCCATCAACAAGTTTTCGATCTCTTGCTTGGCATCTTCGATCTGCAGGTCACAGGCCAGAGCGAGTTCGCCCGCGATAAAGTCCTTGCCCTGGTCAAAGAGCTGCCTGTCGATAGTCCCCAGAGGGCGCTTGCTGTTCATGAAATACAGCATTCTGGCGATCTCGACGATATCGCCAAAGACCCCGGACTTGAGTTGCTCGCGCATTAGTGCCTGACGGGCGCGCAGATCTTTGTTGATGTCTTCATCCTGCGGCGCGTCCTGACAGACACACAGACACTCTCGCAGTTCCTCTACTTCGCCTACCGGCCGCAACGCTACTTCCTCAGCGCGCTCGACGGGAACCATGAGCTGCATCGGGCGCGACACGGTGTCGATGACATAATAGGCATGGACGCTTTCGCCGATGCTCTTTTCCTGGATTCGAACCACAACCCCCGCACCATAGCAAGGATGGACGACTCGACTGCCGATCTGATACATATGCTAACTTGCCTCCTGGTACGGTAATCCGTTGTGCCTTGTGCTGGTAGAGGCTCTGGCGTCATTGCCGCGTTGCCGGGACCTCACACACTCGAGGTTGCCCAGCGTATGCGCCGGGCGGCGCGTTGGGTGCAGTGCAAAACGCGATCGTCTTTGCGCCACGGGTCTGTGTTGCACGAAATCCACATCACTCTGTGACGTGGATGCGCAGAACCTCTTGTGCACTTCCCGACGAGTATATCTATTGGTACGCCCTTATTATACCATCGAGTCGAGGCGGCGACAAACCGGTCAGGGCCCGGCCCGTCGCCCGTCGCCGGTATCTGGATGAGGCAGGCAGCCTGGCCGGCTGGACTTGTACGCGTGCTCAGAGGCTGCCGGGGCCCAGCACGGCAGAGTCGTTCGGGTTGCCAAGCAGGGTGGCGAGGGAAGCGACCGGATGCTCGTAGGGCAAGGTGTGAATTGCCATGGCGAGGTCCTGCGGAGTCTCACCCACGACCTCGATCTGCGTTGGCTCAATCAGCTCATAGGTGGAGATCAGCATGGCCGTTCCGGCCAGTGGTTCGACACTCTGGACTGCCAGCATGGTTGGTGTAATGATCGCGAGAAAAGCCAGATCTGGTCCCCAGGCTGCTGCGATTCGTGGGGTATTGTAGCTGTCATGCTCATAGTCCAATGCAAAAAGGGACAGCGTGAGGGCATCGCGGAGCGGGTAGCCCGCCGCGACCTTTTCTATAATGGGGTCCACATGACTGCCGTTGGCGACCACCGTTGTGGTGCCGTGCGTCCTCATGCAGTTGTAGGCGATATACGGATTGTCACTGGCTGGCGCGTCGGTGGTGGGCAGCACGACGGCCGTATCGGGCGTCAGCACTATTCTGCGATTAGGAAAGGAACGGGATGACACGCGGTACCCCAAAAAGGGGCGGCCGGATGGTGTGCGGCCTGCGAGCACGAAACGTCCGATATACATATTCACTGACTCCCCGGGGCGATGGACTAGTACCAGCCTGAAGCAAAGGCCTCTTGATACATGGCGATGGTGTTCTCGGGTGGGGTGATCGCCTGGATGTTGTGGCAGGGTGCCAGAATATACCCGCCGCCCGCGCCGAGTATCTGAATGTTATCGATGACTTCGCTGCGGACGTCTTCAACTGCCCCAAAGGGAAGGGTCCGCTGGTTGTCGACGGCGCCGTGCAGGACGATCTGGTCCCCGAAATCCGCCTTGAGCCCTGGCCTGTCCATCCCGTCGCAGCGCCACTGGATGGGGTTCAGCACATCGATGCCCGTCGCGATCATGTCGGGCAGGATCGGGCGCACAGCACCATCGCTGTGGAAAAAGACATAGGCTCCCGCCTCGTGCGCCAGGTCCATCATTCTTGCCATGCGCGGCAACAGAAAGGTGCGTATCTGGGACGGCGAAAACAACAGGCTCGACTGGCTACCCATGTCCTCTGCGATGTAGGTGATCATCACCTGGCCGGGAATGGCCTCATAGATGCGCAACGTGTTTTGATAGGCCAGTTCAAAGAGTCTGTCCAGGCAATAGTGCACGATCTCCGGATTCAGGATGAGATCCATATAGGCCTGTTCGTCGCCGCGCAGATCCTTGTAGGTCAGAAAAGGTTCAGAGCCGCCACCGCGGATCGGTGACCGTTCATGCCCGCGGATCTGGGCCGGAAGGTGGTCGTAGCGCCACCAACCCGGGTTCGGCCAGCGGTAGTGGTCCTCAATTTCCGCCACTGAGGTGTACGCCGCCAGCGGATTGGTGATGGCCTCCCGATAGACGCCCGCACCATAGTCCACGAGTCGATAGCGGATGCCGTACACGTCCTCATCCGCCGGCACGGGGGGACCGGCGTAGCGCGGGCTGACCGTAAAGGGCCGGTCGATGTGGAGCGTCTCGTAAAGCACGTCGTCCTCTGCGATGCCGAGGTGGGCCTTGAGACGCGCGTGTGCCTCGTCGGTGGTCCAGTAGTCCGTGGGGACACGGTCAGGCAGGCGATGCTCCAGCACTGCCTGCCAGCGTTCGCGAGAGGTCATGGTTTCCACGGGCATGATATCGTCTCCATTTATCGAGTCGTATCGCCATTCTAGCCGCAGCCGGTGATACGATCAAGCCGGAGAGGCGGAGACAGCCTGAGCGTGCCTTGACCCTGTGATCTGGTCTGGCTAGACTGAATGTATTGACACGGGTGGAGGTGCCATGGGCGCTCTAGATTACGATATCGTTGCTGACGACCTGTCTGCGTTTAGTTCGGAGCCCGCACTGGTGACCTTTGGCGAGGTCATGGTGCGCGACACGCCTGCTGACGACGAGCGGCTTGAGCGTGCCAGGACGGTGCGCATCTCCATGGCGGGCAGCGAGTACACGTTGGCGATCGCCCTGGCAAGGCTTGGCCTGAGAACAGTGTTTGTGACGCGGGTCCCGGACAATCCTTATGGCTGGGCAGTGCGCGACATCGCGCGCGCTCAGGGCGTCGATACCTCACACCTGGTGTGGGCGCCACGCACAGAGCCGATCGGCCGGTATCTGTACGAGTTGGGACGGACTCCGCGGCGTGGTGCCGGCTGGTATCAACGCATGTATTCCTCCGCCAGCAGGCTGGGGGCTGGCATGGTGGACTGGGGCGCTGTTCTTGCGCTGAGCAAGCTGCTCCACACATCTGGGATTACCTTTGGTTTGGCGAGACACAGCGGTTACGTGCGCAACTACTGCCTCGAGGCGTTTGAGGAGGCCCTGGCTGCGCGCCCCGAAGGCTGTCTGCTGGGGTTGGACTGCAACTACCGCAGCACGCTCTGGCCCAGGGGTGAGGCCGTCGACACACTGGGGCCGGTGCTGGAGCATGTTGATGTGCTGATCACCACGATCGAGGATATGGCGGAGCTCTATGGCATGGGGGCGGGCGGTCTCGGACCCGCGGCGATTATCAACGGGGATCTGGAGCGTCTCGATGATGACGCCTTGCGAGCCTTTATGGCAGAGTTACTGGACCGCTTTGGGGTCAGTATCGTTGGGCTGACTATCCGCTATCCTGACAGCTTTGAGGCGCATCGCTGGGAATCGGCCGCGATGGACAGGGAAGGTAACTTTTTCCGTTCACCCGCGACACTGAGCATCACACTATGGGATCGTCTCGGCGGGGGGGATACCTGGAACGCCGGGTTCTACTATGGACTCCTTACCGAATCGGACGCATTCCGCCGTCTGGAAAAGGGCGTCCTCGTGGGTGATGCCGCTACCGCGCTCAAGCAGACGCTGATGTTTGATCTGCCGATCATCACCAAGGGCGAGGTCAGGGATTTGATGCGCACCATGGTGACCGGCGGCGGGAGGCGTACGTCCCGGTGACGGTGCCAAAGCAGAGTCCTGTCGCCTTTCACATCGGGCCAGTGCCGGTGCAGGGGAGACTGATCCTGGCCCCGATGGCTGGCTTTTCCGACCTCCCGTTCCGGGTGATCTGCCGGGAGCATGGATCGGCGCTGAGCTATACGCCATGCATCACGGATGTGGCCGTCGCGCATGGGGGTTTGCGGACCGAGCGGCTGTCCGAGTTTCTGGACTGCGAGCGGCCGGTCGCGGTGCAGTTACTGGGGGCCGACGAGCGGTCGCTCCTCGAGGCGGCAGAGCACGTGATGCAGCAGCAGCCCGACATGATCGATCTGAACATGGGGTGTCCGGCGCGCCGTGTGATCAGCGGGGGGCGTGGGGCGGCGCTGCTGTGCGAGCCATCCCGCATCGCCCAACTGGTCCACATGCTGACCGAGGCATTGCCTGTGCCGGTAACGGGCAAGATTCGGCTGGGCTGGGACGCATCCTCGCGCAACTATCTGGAGGTGGCCCGCATCCTGGAGGACAACGGGATCGCCGCGATCGCTGTGCACGGGCGCACGCGCGCGCAGCAATACAGTGGCGTTGCGGACTGGGGGGCGATTGCGGAGGTCAAGGCTGCGGTCTCAGTGCCTGTCATTGGCAACGGGGACGTGCGTTCTCCCGCGGACGCCGACCGTATGCGGGAAGTGACCGGCTGTGACGGCGTGATGGTGGGGCGCGGCGCAGTGGGAAATCCATGGATCTTTAGCGGGCAGTCGATCGACACGGTTGGCTATTCCGAGCGACTGGCCGTGATCCGGCACCACGCGCTGTGGATGTCTCGCTTTTACGGCGAGCCGTTGGGGATTGTGTTGTTTCGCAAACATGTAGTGCGCTATGTTCAGGGGCTGCGGGATGCGACGTCGGTGAGGCCAGCGCTGCTGGCGGCAGAGAGCGTGGGTGAGCTGTTCAGGGTGCTTGAGGCCTGGTCGCCGGATCTATACAGGCAGGAGCTGGCCCCGGATCAGAGCGAGGCGGAGGACTCCTATGAAGACTGAACATCCTCTGGTGCAATTGGCGAGAAGAACGATCGAGCAGTATGTGCGGGAAAGGCGCACTGTCGAGGCAACGGGAATACTAGGCGAGCTCGGAAACAAGCGAGCGGGCGCCTTTGTGTCCCTGCACAGGCATGGCCAGTTGCGGGGCTGTATCGGAACTATCGAAAACGTGCACGGGGACCTGGAGCACGAAGTCATCCAGAACGCGATCAGCGCTGCCACGCGTGATCCGCGCTTTCCGCCAGTGCGTGCCGATGAACTGGACGACCTGGAGATCTCTGTCGATGTTCTCGGCGCCCCGGAGCCCGTTGAGGGCCTCGATGATCTGGACCCGCACGTCTATGGGGTGATTGTCGAACGGGGTACCCGTCGCGGGTTGCTCTTGCCCGATCTGGAAGGGGTCGACACACCTGAACAGCAGGTGGACATCGCCCTGCGCAAGGCCTGGATTGAGCCCCGCGAGTCCTACCGGCTCTACCGCTTCCGGGTGGATCGCTATCACTAGCCTGGTCTAGGTGATGATAATCTCGCCGGGCGTTCCCAAAGCGCCGCGCACCTCGATCTTGCGCTCGGTAAAGCGCTGTGTGAGCAACGCCACCGTTTGTGTGTGTGCGGAAATCTGGCTGGTAGCGATATAGCTGTCACCCTTCGCCAGTGCCAGGGGCAAGATGATCTGGTCAGCGAGGTGCGGGTCGAGGGCCGCTTTGGTGCGACGATAGGCGTCAAAGGCCTCAAAGGCATCGTCTGCAACTCGCTCAGCAGGGTAGCGCAGCCGTCCATAGGCCGTGAATCCTGCGGTGATCTCCTCATACTGCGCCGCGACGAACACGAGCGTCCCTTTGCCCACTGCCGGTGCATCCAGGCTGTGCATGTCCGGTTGGATGTGTCGTGACCGCAGACGTGTCTCGAGTTGCGCACCCTGTCTGTCGATAATATGCGCTGGCAGGTTTGAGGCCGCCGAGAGTCCCCAAACGCCGACCAGCGCACCTCTGCTCACAAGTTCCACACCGTGCAGCGCTGATGGGGCCGCGGGCTGTATGTTGGCGTGTAGCGTCCCCTGGCCTTCGGGGTACCATCCCCATGCGCCCAGCTCGGCGGTACAGCGGATGCCGATTTTCTCCAGCACGGGCAGGTAGACCTCGGTCAGGTACTGGTAGCACGGACTCCATCGGACGTGCGTGCCACCAGTGATAGTGAGTGTGGAGGGCTGGTCACCCTGCAGGGCCAGCGGCAGCAGGATCGTCTGCAGAAGCAGCGTCACCGATCCGGCGCTGGGCGTGCCCGCCAGGGCGGGGATATCGAGGTCATACGCCCCTGGTTTCGCGGGCCTTCGGGGTGCAAACAGGAGTTGTTGCGAACCAGGTATTGCCCCCGAGACGTCGGCGTCGCAGAGCAGCTGCATGGCACGCACTGCCGCAAGATGCTGAGGCGCCAGTCCGGGCGGCTGGTGCCCAGAGCGAATATGCTCGATGGCGATGGGGCGCTGCTGCAGGGCAGAGAGGCACAGTGCCGTCCGAAGGATCTGTCCCCCGCCTTCGCCGGCGCTTCCATCGATGGTGAGCCTACCGGTCACCGGTCAGTGCTCGGGCGCCATCACCGCCAGGCGCACACCCTCCGGCATGAGCGTGCCGAGGCGCTCCACGTCCTTTTCGGTACCCACCAGTCGTCCCCAATGCATCGGCACGACGATTTTGGGCGCAATGCGCTCCGCTGCCTGTGCCGCCTGCTCGGCGTTCATGGTGTAGGTGCCACCCATGGGGAGAAAGGCCACATCGCAGGAGATATGGTCCATCTCCGGGATGACATCTGTGTCGCCCGCGTGGTAGAACTTGCGGCCACCGGTCTCGATGATGTATCCCACGTGGCCGGCCGATCGAGGATGGTTTGGCTTGTCCGTGTTATAGGCAGGGACCACCTGTATGCTCACGTCCTGGACCTTCAGGCTGTCTCCTGCCCGAACGGCGTGCACCCGTCGCCCTTCCAGTTGCGGCACGCAATCGGGAGGGCACAGGATCTCTGTCTCACGCCCGCTGACCAGCGCAATGTCGTCGACGGAAAGATGATCGCTGTGTCCATGAGTCACGAGAATCAGGTCAGCCCGGGGCCCCCCGGCCAGCTGCCATGGGTCGATGTATATCACCCTGTTCGTGACGATGCGAAAACTGGCGTGGCCAAGCCACGTGACACCCTGTAGTAGAGGTTCCATCGTTCTTTCTCCCTGTGTTGAGTGACAGCGCGGGCGTTTCGTTGCCGCCCTTTCCACGGTGATCCGTCGGACGGCAGGGAAGGACCACAGCTAGCTCAGTACATCGGTGACATACACGGGATTGCTCCAGGCACAGCCTGACCCGTGGTCGCGACACTCCACCCGGACATAGACCTGTTCGGACTGAATCGGCAGCCGCGCATAGGTCAGACGATCACCGGAGGCAGCAACGAACCGCTGCCCGCGCGAGCCAGCGGCATAAAAGATGATCTCCTGGCACGGGCTGCAACGCACATACAGCTCCGGCTGGCCATGATGCGATGTCACCACTCTGAGGTCCTCAATGACGGGGCCCGTGCTGCTGTAAAAGTATCCCTGGGCCAGTGCCTGGAGAATGCTGGACTCGTCGAGAGCCCGAGATCGAACCATCACATAGCCGATCCCTTCCCAGTCATGCCGCCAGTGAGAGTCGTCCACGGCCAGGCCCGTGAGGCGAAGGCCGGCGCTGAGACAGTCATCCCAGTGCACACGGGCATAGCCAGTGCCTCTGCTGGCCTCACACACGGCGTTGAACACCTCGAGGCCGTCAAGGCTGTGCAGTTCCTGTATCTCAGTCGAGTTCTGGCCGGTCCAGTAGGGGTGCGCGATGTAGCACAGGGCTCCCTGGGCCTTGAGATGATCGATCACCGACTGCCGCTGCTCGGCCCATTCTCGCGGGGGCAACTCCGACAGTCCCAGGCTGAGCAGGTGATAGCGAGAGCCCTGAACCTCAGCCGCGCTCAACGTGATAAAGTCCTGATCAGCCGCCTCGCCTCGCGCGTAAAACCAGTGGTCCGAGAGGGCGACGAAATCATAGCCGCGAGAGCGATACCAGGCGATCACCTCGTCGGGGGACAGCAATCCGTCTGACTGCGTCGAGTGGGTATGCAGGTTGCCCTTGAACCAGTGACCCGGCTGCTCGAAAGGGGATGAAAACAGCACGCTGCGCCTCCTTCGCTGATCGTAAGATACAGAGCCACGCACTCTGACGCAATCGCGTGACGATCTTGAATCGCATTCTACTCACAGCCGTGGCTGTAGGGCAACCCCGTGGGAAGGAACCGCGCGGCGTGTCTGGTCCCGGCTGGATATCGATGCTAATATCGGGGGGCTCAGATGGCGGTAGGGGTTGGTGCCCCAGGAGGGAGTCGAACCCCCGGCACAAGGTTTAGGAAACCTCTGCTCTATCCTCTGAGCTACTGGGGCACGACACAGAGTCTAGCACAGGATGAGGCGCGTGGCAATACGACCCCCTGCCGGACGGTGGCGCATCCGGCATCACGCGGATATGCGGTGGATCGCCCGAGCAGCGGTGCTGTTCGGGGTGATCCTTGTGCTGAGTGCACCCACGAAACGCCTGGTCCTTATCGGCCCTGCTCGAGAGGTGGTGACGCGTAATCACAAGATGGGGGTGCACACCCGCCTGACCGATGAAGTCGAGGAGTGGAAGATCCAGCGCAACCTGGAAATGGTCCGCGAGATGGGCGCACCCTGGATCGTCGAGTATTTTCCCTGGGCATACTGCGAGCCGCGCGAGGGACGCTATGACTGGAGGCATGCCGATCTCGTCGTGGATCACGCCGTGGCACAGGGGCTCACGATCATCGCCCGGATCGACTATGTCCCGGACTGGGCACGCCCGCCCGAAACCACGGCCAGGTATCTGCCCGAAGAGAGCTTTGCCCAATATGCCCGTTTTGTGGCGGCCTTTGCGGAACGCTATCGTGGGCGCGTCAACCATATCATCATCTGGAACGAGCCCAACCTCGCCTTTGAATGGGGCTATCGGATTCCGGATCCCGCGGGTTACACCGAGCTGCTTCGGCAGAGCTATGTAGCGATCAAAGCCGTAGCGTCCGAGATCCAGGTCCTTGCCGCTGGGCTTGCGCCCACAATGGCGCCCGCGGGGAGCGAGTGGGGCATGGACGACTTGCTCTATCTTCAGGCGATGTATGACGCGGGCGCTGCCCCGTATTTTGACGGCCTCGCGCTGCATGCCTATGGTTTTACATTTCCCGCCGATGATCCGCCAGCGCCGGATCGCATCAACTTGCGCCGGATCGAGTTGCTGCGAGAGATCATGGTTGCTAACGGCGACGAAGCGAAGAAAGGATACGTTACCGAGGGGGGCTGGAACGACCATCCGCGTTGGACCAAGGCTGTGAGCCCTTATCTGCGCATCCGCTACACGGTGGATGCCTACGGGATGGCTTTGCGTGATTGGGAATGGTGCGAGGCTGTCTGCCTCTGGGCCTTTCGCTTTCCGGTGGCACAGCGCACCTATCAGGATCAGTTCACCTTTGTGACGCCCGACTTTATCCCGAGGCCCATCTATACCGAACTGGCGCGCTATGCCCGCGGCGAGCCTTTTGAGTTTCTGTTGGAGGCGCCATAGTGTCCGCCAGGATGACGCGGATATTCGCTATTGCCGGGCTTTTGCTGGCTGTGCTCTTTGTTGCCGTTCTACTGGGTCGACAGCGAGTCTCGCGGGAGGATGCCTGGCGGCAGATCGCCGCAACTGGCGTCGTGCGCGTCGCGATGGATGCCGCCTATCCACCCTTTGAGTGGGTGGACGAGCACGGAGTGTATCACGGTCTGGACGCCGATCTGGCTCGTGCCATGGCCAGCCGCTGGGGGCTGGAGGTCGCCTTTGTGAATGTCGCCTTTGATGGGCTGTACGACGCGCTTTTTGCACGCAAGGCCGACCTGATCCTTTCGGCACTTCCCTATGATGCGCTGTTGACGCGCGATGTCATCTATTCGCGGCCCTATGTTGCCGGTGGGCAGGTGATTGTGGTTCCTGCTGCCGATGAGAGTATCCAGACGGCGGCTGATCTCTCGGGCAACGTTGTCACCGTGGAGCTTGGCGCTGAGGGGCACGCCCTGCTGAGCCGCCTGAATCGCGACAGCGGGCTGGCGATCGAGATCCTGGCGCTGAATGATCTCAGCGCCGCGGTCGCTGCCCTGGAGGGCGGGCGCGCGTCGGCTCTGGTCTGTGACCGCATTGACGCCCTCCCTCTGACCACGACAGGCAAGATGCGCATCGCCGGGGAGTCGCTGACTGTAGATCCGTACGTGATCGCCGTGCGTGCCGATTCGCCTGCGCTGGCCAAAGAGATCGATGCGGCGCTCACCAGCCTCTCCTTGGATGGGACCCTGGAACGACTTGAGAAGCGCTGGCTTGTTGGAGCGACGGGCAACTGAGTTTGACAGTCGCCGTGACGGTGCGTAGCATCGGTCCCTGAACCTATTGCCGGGAGGATGGATGAAGATCGCAGAGATCCGTACGGGTGAGGTGCGGGGCCATGGCTGGACCTGCTTTGTGCGCATTACCACGGACACCGGGGTTACAGGGACTGGCGAATGTATTCACGGGGGTGCTGGCATCCAGCAGATCATCGGTGCACTGGGTAGCCTGATCATCGGCGAGGACCCGATGAATGTGGACCGGCTGTATGAAAAGATGCGCCGCGCTCGCGTGTTTGACGGGGCGCTGGCCGGCAACTTTGTGACAGCACTCACCGGTATTGAGATCGCACTGTGGGACCTGGCGGGGCGCGCAACAGGTCTGCCAGTCTATGCGTTGCTGGGGGGCAAGTTCAGGGATTCCGTCAGGCTCTATGCCGACTGCCATGCTGGCGGCGATGATTCGCCCGCGGCTAACGCGGCCAAGGCGCGCGAGGTGGCGGACATGGGCTTTGATGCTCTCAAGTTCGATCTCGACGATCTGCAGAGTCCGGCCAAGAAAGATGCCTTTAACCATACGGTGAGCCGTCGCGAGTTGGACGCGATGGTCGAGAAGGTCGCCGCGGTACGTGAGGCCCTGGGCCCGCAAATCGATCTGGCGATGGACCTGCATGGGCGTTACGACGCCAGCTCGGGTGCGCGCATCGCGCAGTCTCTGGAGCCCTATGATTTGATGTGGCTCGAGGAGCCCGTGCCGCCCGAGAATGTGGATGCGATGCGTGAGGTCAAGAACGCCACGCGCACGCCCATCTGCGCGGGCGAGAATCTGTTCTTGCGCTGGGGATTCCGGGATCTGCTGGAGAAACAGGCGGTTGACATCATTATGCCCGACCTGCCCAAGTGCTGCGGACTCTCCGAGGGCAAAAAGATCGCTGCGATGGCTGAGGTCTACTATATCCCCATGGCACCGCACAACGTCTGCGGCCCGTTGGGCACTGTGGCATCTGCGCACTGCTGCGCTGCTGTACCGAATTTCCTGGTGCTCGAATGGCACTGGCTTGAGCGGCCGCACTGGCATGATTTGGTGCTCGCTGATCCGCCTCTGATTCAAAATGGTGCGATCACACTGACGGACCGTCCCGGGCTGGGCGTCGAGCTCAATATGGAGGCTGCAGAGCGCTATCTCAAGCCCGGAACCAGGCTCTTTGCCTAGGCCAGTCGATGGAAAGACGTGCTGTCGATCTCAGACGAGACTATCCGGCTCTGCTCGCGCTGCAGCGTCAGAGTTGGGGTATCAACTTTCCCGGAGAACCCTTTGTGGAGAGTGCCTTTCGCCATGCACTGGAGCGATCAGCGCCTGGCGGGGACGTCTATGTCTATGAAAAAGGCCAGGAGCTTGTGGGATGGCTCTGGCTGGATTGGCGTGTGGGACGCGAACGCGCCCACATACGCCACCTGCAGGTCGCAGAGGCTTACTGGGGCCGGGGAGTCGGTCGTCAGCTTGTGGAGGATGCGTTCGAGATAGGTCGAGCCAGGCGCCGGCGTGAGATCACGCTGAACGTGACCAAGTCCAACACGCGCGCCATGCGTTTGTATGCCAGCAGCGGGTTTGTGATCAAGCAGGATATGGGTGACCGGCTGTACATGGGGTGTAATCTGGCGAACGAACCTGGCGCGGCCGGAAGCGTGCGCGATCAGGCGTCCGGATCAAGCTCCACGGTGATCTCATAATCACCGAGCACGACTATGTCTCCAGCGTGGATCTTCTTTGAACGGTGCGTTTCTACCTCGCCGTTCAAGAGAACCTCACCATGCTGGATCAGGTATTTGGCCTCGCCCCCTGACTTGACCAGGCCAACGACCTTGAGGAATTGATCAAGGCGGATGTGGGGTTGTTCTTCCATTCTACTCCCGTCCTATGTATCAGGAGGCTACCGGCGGTGACGCAGCCGGTAGCCTCCTCGCATGCCAGGGACCTGGCGATTATCTAACCAAGGCGCTCCTGCATTTTGTCGAGCTGTTCCTTGATGCGGAGGGGCAGGCGATCCCCAAAGCGCTCCATATAGGTCACGATTCCGGGCATCTCAGCCTTCCAGCCTTCGACATCCACGCTCAAAAGCTCATCCAGGTACTGCTCGTACTTTTCCATGCCCTTGAGATCGAGGTCCTCTTTGAAGGGCAGCAGACCGATCGGCGTCTCGCGGGCGTCTACCTTGCCCTCGAGGCGGTCGCACATCCACTCCAGGGCCCGGCTGTTGTCGCCAAAGCCTGGCCACATCCAGTGTCCCTCGGCATCCTTGCGGAACCAGTTGACATAAAAGATGCGGGGAGCCTTGTCGCCCAGGCGATCGCCCATCTCGAGCCAGTGCTCGAAATAGTCGCCCATGTTGTAGCCACAGAAGGGGGTCATGGCGAACGGGTCCCGGCGGACGTTGCCCACGGCGCCGATGTTGGCAGCGGTGGTCTCAGAGCTGGCCGTAGCGCCCAGGAGCACGCCATGATCCCAGTCATAGGACTCCATCAGCAGGGGAACAAGGTGAGTGCGGCGACCACCAAAGACGAGAATGTCGATTGGCACGCCCTGAGGGGCCTCCCAGTCGGGCGAGATCACCGGGCACTGCGCCGCGGGGGCGGTAAAGCGAGCATTGGGATGTGCTGCAGGGGTGCCCGACTCTGGTGTCCAGTCGTTGCCCTTCCAGTCAATCAGATGCTCCGCTGCGGGGGCGTCGTGCCCCTCCCACCATACGTCGCCGTCGTCGGTCAGTGCGCAGTTGGTGTAGATGATATTCTCGTTCAGGGTATCCATCGCGGCCGGGTTCGAGTCGTGGGAGGTGCCCGGCGCCACACCAAAGAAGCCGGACTCGGGGTTGATCGCATAGAGCCGACCATCGGGACCGATCTTCATCCAGGCGATGTCATCACCCAGGCACTCGGCTGTCCAGCCTTCGATGGTGGGAATGATCATGGCCAGGTTGGTCTTGCCGCAGGCTGACGGGAAGGCGGCAGCGATGTGATACTGCTTGCCCTCGGGACTGATAAAGCGAAGGATGAGCATGTGCTCTGCCATCCAACCCTCGCGCTTGGCCTGTGCAGAGGCAATTCGCAGCGCAAAGCACTTTTTTCCCAGCAGGGCGTTGCCGCCGTAGCCGGAACCGAATGACCAGATCAGGTTCTCTTCAGGGAAGTGGCAGATGTACTTTTTCTCCATCGGCGCGCACGGCCACGGGACGTCTTTCTCGCCTTCGGCGAGCGGCGCGCCCACGGAATGGATACACGGGGTGTATTCGCCATCGGTGCCCAGGGCTTCGATGACTTGCGTGCCGACGCGCGTCATGATGTGCATGTTGCAGACAACGTAACGGCTGTCGGTGATCTCGATGCCGATCTTGGCCATGGGTGAGTCTAGCGGGCTCATGGAGAAGGGAATCACATACATGGTGCGACCCTTCATGCAGCCGGTGGACAGCTCCGTTAGTGTGGCTTTGAGCTCGTCAGGGGCGACCCAGTGGTTTGTCGGGCCTGCGTCTTCCTCGAGAGTGGTGCTGATATAGGTCCGGTCCTCGACACGCGCAACATCGCTGGGATCTGAGCGAAAGAGGAAGCTGTTGGGACGCTTGGCAAGAGGGGTGGCTGCGCCGCTGGCAACCATTTCGGCCATCAGCCGGTCGTATTCCTCCTTGGTGCCGTCGCACCAGTAGATATCGTCTGGCTGGGTCATGTCAGCCACTTCTTGCACCCACTTTTTCAGGCCTTTATGCTGTACGACGTAGGACATCTGCTGCTTCCTCCTGTGCGATCTTGACGGGTCCCGACACTCTGGCAGGGTTCACTGCCTCTGCGTCTGACGACGCTCACGGCGAGGTTGCAGGCCTCGAGGGAACGGGGTCGCCCGTTCGCTGTGTGATTCCCACGCAACGCATGAGTGCCTGCGCGGGCTGCCAATCGCAACCTACACCACATGCATCATAACGAAAAGCCGGGGGGCGTCAAGTACCGGAAAATCAGGCGAAAAGGTGAAAGATTGGGTCCTGCCATGAAAGACCGGAGCCTGCAGCCGCCTTATGGAGGCGCTCGAACCACTGGTCAGGGTTGCCTACCCGCGCTATACTCTCTACAGTATCATGATCACTCAGATATGCTCAAGGAGGCGCATCATGGCTGGCAGTTCCAGGGAAGACTCGCCGCTCTATCTCGATCCCAAGCGTTCCTTTGAGGAGCGCGCAGACGATCTCGTGTCTCGCATGACACTCCCGGAAAAAGTGTCGCAGATGGTGCACGATGCGCCAGAAATAGAGCGACTGGGAATCCCCTCCTACAACTGGTGGAATGAGTGTCTGCATGGAGTCGCACGGGCCGGCGTGGCGACGGTGTTCCCCCAGGCGATCGGCATGGCGGCGACCTGGAACACCGGCCTGATTCACCGCATGGCGATTGCCACCTCCGATGAGGCCCGGGCAAAGCATCACGAGTTTGTCCGCCAGGGTGACCGGCGAATCTACAAGGGACTCACCTTTTGGACCCCCAACATCAATATCTTTCGCGATCCCCGCTGGGGACGCGGTCAGGAGACCTATGGAGAGGATCCCTTCCTGACCAGCCGCATGGGCGTGGCGCTGGTGGAGGGCCTCCAGGGAGACCACCCCAAGTATCTGAAGGTGGCCGCTACCGCCAAGCACTATGCTGTTCACAGCGGCCCCGAGGCCGACCGGCACCACTTTGACGCGATCGCCAGCCCGCGTGACATGCGTGAGACCTACCTGCCGGCCTTTGAGGCGCTGGTCAGGGAAGCCAAGGTGGAAGCGGTGATGGGCGCCTATAACCGAACCAATGGCGAGCCCTGTTGCGCCAGCGAGACCCTGCTGGTGGATATCTTGCGCGACGAGTGGGACTTTGACGGGCACGTGACCTCAGACTGCTGGGCTATACGCGATATCTGGCTGCATCACAAGGTAGCCAGTGGTCCGGAGGAGGGGGTGGCTATGGCCGTCAAGGCCGGTTGCGATCTCAACTGCGGCGAGGCCTATCTTTACCTGCTCGGCGCTGTCGAACAGGGCTATATTGACGAGGCGACCATCGAACAGTCGGTCCGCAGGTTGATGCTCACGCGCATGCGCCTGGGCATGTTCGATCCGCCGGAGATGGTTCCTTACACCCGCATTCCCTATAGCGTCAACGATTGCGAGGAGCACAGGGCGCTGGCTTTGGAGGTCGCTCGCGAGTCGATGGTGCTGCTCAAGAACGATCAGGGGGCGTTGCCTCTGCAAGATGGTCTCAAGATCGCAGTGATCGGCCCCAACGCCGATGATGCGGAGGTGCTCGTTGGCAACTACTCCGGAACGCCCTCTCGTTCGGTGACCCCGCTGGAGGGCATTCGTGCTGCGGCGATGCGTCACAACGGAACCGTTGTGTATGCACAGGGCAGTGGGCTGCTGGATCCCGACGAAAGTGGTTTTGAGGCGGCGTTTGCGGCGGCCTGTGATGCCGACGTGGTCGTAGCCTGCGTCGGTATCTCACAGGCCGTCGAGGGAGAGGAGAGCCCGCAGAAGCCGTGGGCCGATCGCCCGGATATCGACCTGCCGGCTGTGCAAGAGTCGCTGCTCAAGACCGTTGCCGCTACGGGCAAGCCGCTCGTCGTGGTCCTGCTGAACGGCAGCGCGCTGGCGGTGAACTGGGCCAAGGAGAACGCGCAGGCCATCCTCGAGGCCTGGTATCCGGGCGAGGAGGGCGGCACTGCGATCGGAGAGGTGCTCTTTGGTGAGTACAATCCGGCCGGCCGCCTGCCGGTGACGTTCTACACCGGTGTGGAGCAGCTCCCGCCGCTGGAAGACTATGCCATACAGGGTCGTACCTACAGGTTCCTAAAGGAGGAGCCACTGTACCCCTTTGGCCACGGACTGTCTTATACGACCTTTGCCTACAGCGATCTGGAGGTGAGTTCCACAGTGGGCGCCGGGCAGTCGGTGAATGTCAGTGTGCGCGTGCGCAATACGGGAACCATGCCTGGTGATGAGGTGGTCCAGGTCTATCTGAGTGACGACGAATCCTCATATCCGGTGCCGCTACGGAACCTGGTGGGGTTTGAGCGTGTGCATCTGGAGCCCGGACAGTCCCGGAGAGTTGGCTTTACCATCGGGCGCCGGCAGCTGGCCGCGTATGATGATGACGGGAATGCCGTTGTGGAGCCGGGCTCCTTTACGGTTTCCGCAGGTGGCGGGCAGCCGCGACCTGGCGGAGCGCCCTTTGTCACGGGACGCTTCACGGTCACGGGCTGATCCTCTCACAACGGGAATAGAGAAATGAGCAACATCTACACGGTCAGTGGCGCGATCGCGCCGGAGCGCCTGGGGACCACGTTAGTGCACGAACACGTGATGGTGGATTTCGGTGGTGCGCCTATCACAGGGCCGCACCGCTGGAATCGTTCCGAGGTGGCCACTACGATGCTTCCCTATCTGCAGGCAGTCGTCCGGCAGGGGGTCAGCACACTGGTGGAGTGCACTCCCGCCTATCTGGGTCGAGATCCGGAGCTATTGCGCAAACTCAGTACAGCGGCTGGCCTGCAGATTGTCACCAACACAGGCTTTTACAAAGAGCCTTACCTGCCAGAGTGGGTTTTCGATAGCGAGCCTGCACGGTTGGCAGAGCGCTGGGTGCGCGAGTTCATCGATGGTATAGACGAGACGGGTATTCGGCCGGGGTTGATCAAGATCGCTGTCAATCCCGGTATACTGGTACCTGTGCAAGAGATCATCGTGCGAGCGGCTGCAATCACGCATATGGATACGGGACTCGCGGTGATGGCGCACACGGGCGACTTGCAGGCGGCACAAGAGAGTCTGGATCTCATCGAAGCGCAGGGCATGAACCCGAACAAGTACATCGTCGCACATGCGGATCAGATCGGCGCAGACGTGAGCCCCGCGGATCAGGAATGGCCGCGGGTGCTCGATATGCACCAGGCCTTGTTGGAGCGCGGCGTCTGGCTCGAATACGACAGTATTGGCTGGTCGCCGGTGGAGCGACACGTGGCGCTTCTCGTCGAGATGCTGGACCGCGGCTTGGAGAAGCAGGTGCTGATCTCGCAGGACGCGGGCTGGTATCACGTTGGCGAGCCTGGGGGTGGGCAGGTCCGACCCATGACCGCCTTGGTGGATGACTTTTTGCCTGCGCTGCGTGCGGCGGGCGTGAACAGCCGAACCATGGAAATGCTGCTGATCGAGAATCCGGCCCGTGTTCTGGCGGCACCATAACGCATCAGTGGCCCGAGTTGCAGGTGGCGTGCGTCTTGGCTACGATGCTGGGGTGAAAAGATCAGTTTGTCGCCCCCACCGGTTGTTGCTCGCCACTCTTCTGCTCGCGATCTCTGTGTGCAGTGTGGGCTGTGACGCCTATTGGGTCGACCAGCCAACGCCGACCGCACCGCCTGTGATTCGGGCTGTGAAAACAGCGACGTCGCTGGCGCGCCCGACGACGACGCCCGTCCCGACACTGGCTGCGCTGCCGCAAGAGACAGAGACACCCGCGAATCGCCTGGATCTGGTCGCCAATAGCGTTCAATACTGGTCCAATCCCAACAGCATTCATGATGTGGTCATGAACGGCGGCACCCTGTGGGCGGCGACCTATGGCGGTCTGGTGGCCTGGAATCCGAGCGGTGACTATCGCATTTATGGGATGCAGGACGGACTGCCGTCGCAAGCCGTGCAGGCGCTGGCTGTAGATAATCAGAGCAGGCTGTGGGTGAGCTATGCTGACGTGGACGGTTACACGGTGTATCGCGATGGCAATTGGGTCCACTATGCCAGCCGGCGCGAAGCAGTCAGCACTGAATACCATGCTCTACTCAACTCGGAGCGGAGCCATCCCCAGATGTGGGTCAACCGGGCGGAGAGCGGCTGGCTGTGGCAACCGAGGCTGGACGGCCGAGTGGAGGCCTACGATGGGTCGCGATGGCGTGTCTATGGCACCGACAACGGATTGACGCCAGGTAACCGGTTTGTGGGCATCTCTGTTGCCGGGCGGGTCTGGGCCGTCGGCGATGGCATTGCCTATGCGGAAGAGGGCGAGCTCTGGTGGCAGGATCATACCTTTTTCTCAGAGATCGAGACTGCTGATGACGTCACCGACATCGCCGTCGACGACGAAGGTACGCTCTGGATGACCTTTGCGGGTAAGGAACGCGGCGGGCTGATCCGGTTTGACCCTGTCGACCAGCGCTGGGAGGGCCATCTGCCGAACATTAACCCGGCGATACCGTCGCGCTCACATGCCCTGGAGATCCTCGCGGATGGCACACTCTGGGTGGCCGGGCGTGACATGCTCAGCTATCATGCGCCGCAGCGCAGGTTTCACGCGCTCGATCTCGAGGGCGTCACAGTGCTTTGCTTTTCGGGAGATGATGACGGTCTCCTGTGGATGGGCAGCCAGACTGGCCTCTGGCGCCTGGACCTGGCGTCTGAGTCTCTTGAGGGACCCTGGGAGGTGCCGTCGCCTCTGCCAGACAACCGTATAACAGGGCTGGCCGTAGATTCGAGCGATGCGGTGTTCGTTGCAACGCCTAGAGGTGTCTCCTGGATTGATCACGAGGGGACCACCGAACTCGCTACTGACGTCGCGGTGGCATGGTTGGGAGTAGACGGAGTCGGGCAAGTGTGGGCTGCAACGGCCGAGGGGCTGCAGCCGATTGGCAGAGACGGCCTGGCCCCGGTTGTCTATGAGATCCCGGGTGTTGCCGCGGCCGCTTTTGGCGCCGACGGTGGCGTGAGGGTGCTGACCACTGACGGCAAGTTGCTGCTACACGACGGGCAGACGCTGCAGGAGCAGAGCGATATCCTGACGGCTACAGGCTCACTGCCACGTGCCGTGGTGGTCGACCCCGAGGGAGGCACATGGGTGGCGACGGCGGGAGGCTTGCTGCAGTTGGCGCCGGATGGTGCGCAGACGCTGTACACCAGGGACAACGGCTTGCTGAGTGATGACGTCCGCGGCCTGAGCATTGATGGTGAGGGAAACGTCTGGGTGGCCACGGCCAGTGGATTGGCGCGGCACAGGCCGGACGGGCGTTGGACGCGGTTCACTGTGGAGAGCACGGGCGGCGGGCTGCGCGATATGGACATGCGCGATCTATCGGTTGGGCCCGGCGGTGATCTATGGATGGCCACGCGCGCTGGTCTGTCGCGGCGGCAGCCAGAGGAGGCCGATTGGTCGTATGTCGACCTGCCGGGCGCGGAGCATGTGCTGCATGATGGTAACGATAGCCTGTGGGTGAGCACCGGCGCAGGGCTGTATCGCGTGCCTGTCAGCGTCCTGATCGCTGTTCAGGAATGACAGCGTTCGAGCAAAGCGTGAATGACCTGTTGCTGAAAGGATGACGTTGGACAGCCAGTCTACAGAGATAGGGTACGGCGCACACACGCTACAGGTATCCGTGGAGGATCTCTGCCAGGATCTCGATCCGCTGCTGGTGCAGCGCAAGGGTCGCCTGATCCTGCTGGCAACTGAGAATGCGGATCCTCAGGCGCTCACCTGGATCTGCCGCGACTATTACGGCAGTCGGTCCTTTGACGCCATACCGACCCTATTGCATAGCCTGTCGCAAGCCTATCGCGATCATGCGGAGTTGGGTAGCAGGGTCCTCCTGCTCGCGGTGCAGCGCGGGTTGGACGTGTACATGGTCGGAAGCGCTGAGGCCGTTGTGCGCCTGGCACGCTACAACGTCGTGCGCGATCTATTTGACCCGCTGGCGAGTCAGAGGGGCTTTCGCGTCGCCCTCACAGAGCACCCGGGTACAGGGCAAATACCCGCGCTATACTCAACCGTCTGGCGCGTGGTCAAGGGAGATCTGATGCTGCTGACGCACAGGTCCGCAGCTGACAGGATCAGTGCGGGGACCCTCGCGCGGGTTGCGCGGCAGACCAGATCGGCAGGAGCGGCGGCACGCTCGTTGGGGCGGACCGGTCGCGCCGGCCCTGATGTGCCGCTAATGGTCATCCGCTACGCCCAGATCTCGCCGGTCCCAGAGGTGCCCGAACCAGCGCGCTCAGAAATCGAGCCCGCCCCCGTAGTAAAGCCGCGCACGCGACGTGAGGGGGCGTCACCGGTACTTGTAGCCGGACTCATTGCGCTGGTCGCCGTGCTGGTCTCCGTATGGGCCACCGGCACCCGGATCGATCTGGCCGCGCTACCAGGCTATCTGGAGATGTACTTTTTCCCAGAACCCACGCCCACCGCCGGACTGACTCCAGTCGTGACCGAGATAGAGGACTCTGAGCAGTTTCTCGTATACGCTCCGCCTGAGCTGGTGACGCCGTATCATGGCGCGCGCATCAAAGGTGCACAAGTGGCCCTTGTCTGGGAATGGATGGCCGAGCTCGGGCCCGACGAACGCTTTGAGGTGCTGCTTCAGCCGCCCGGTGGCGAACCTGAGGCAAGGACTATGACGCGAGAACGCCAGCACGTCGTCAGTTTCGGGGCAGAGGGCTGGTATTCCTGGACGGTTCGGCTCGTCGATATTGCAGACAGTGCATCGCCAATCGCGCTCAGTCCGCGGGCCGAGCAGGTGTCATTCCACTGGAGTGCGGCTGAGGACTAGAGAGCAAACCGGATGTGGACGACGTCGCCATCCTCGACGACATAGTCGCGTCCCTCAAGGCGGAGCAGCCCCTGTTCTCGGGCGTGTGCGATTGAGCCGACCCGATCCAGCGCAGCGAAGCTGACCACTTCGGCCCGGATGAATCCGCGAGCCAGGTCAGTGTGCACGCGGGCGGCAGCATCGAGGGCGGTCTTGCCCCGCTGGAGCTCCCAGGCTCGCACCTGCTTTTCTCCGGTGGTGGTAAAGAACGTGATATAGTCGAGCGTGCGATACCCCACTCCAATCAGCTGCCGCAGGCCGCCAACGCCGATCTCCATCTCCGCTGCCAGGAGCGCGGCCTCCTCAGGCGGGAACTCGGCCAGGTCTGCTTCCACCTGGGCGCACACAACGACACATGGCACGCCGTGGTCAGCGGCGTAACTGCTGACTCTAGCTGCCAATGTGCCACCATCGGGGAGGTTATGTTCGTCCACGTTGGCGACATAGATCAGCGGTTTGACCGTCAGAAGGTCCAATCCGGCGATGGCCTGTCTCTCGTGTTCGTCCAGCGTCTCCTTCTCAAGCCACTGTCCACTCTGGAGGCGGTGGGCGATGCTATCCAGCGCAGCGATCTCGTGGGGGTACTCGCGGGGTGCAGCCTTGGCCCTTGTCTGAACGCGCTCCATGTGTCTCTCCAGCAGCGCCAGGTCAGACAGGATCAGTTCCAGCTGTACAGTCTCGATGTCATCTATCGGATCCAGGGCCTCGGTTACGTGTGCCACCTCGCTGCTCTCAAAGCACCGCACCACCATGGCGATCGCGTCGACAGCCCGAATGTGCGAGAGGAACTGGTTGCCAAGGCCCTCCCCAGTACTGGCACCGCGCACCAGTCCGGCAATGTCCACCACGCGCATACTTGCCGGCACCACCTCCTGGGGGGCGATGATCGCTGCAATGCGGTCGAGGCGGGGGTCAGGGACAGGCACAACACCCACATTCGGGTCGATGGTGGTAAAGGGGTAGCTGGCAACTAGAGCGCCGGCGCGTGTCAGCGCGTTGAACAGGGTAGACTTGCCGACATTGGGCAGTCCCACCAGTCCCAGTTGCAGTGCCATGGCACTTGCTCCTCTCTGGTCTTGTGCGACAGGAGGTCTACCGCTACGGCTGCGGTCCCTCCCGGTAGCGCGCGGGCCACGGCTCGTATTCGCTCAAGAACTCTTCCCGGGAGACGATCGTACCGTCAACCTCGATGATCCTGTACACAGTCACGGTAATCCCGTCACGTGCGGTCTCCACCTGCACCCGTTGGCCCGGCGCCAGCGAGGGATCGACCTCGATCACCGGTTCCCCTGCGGGCGTTGTGGCACCCAGGAGGGGACCTTCCAGGGTCACTTTGCGATTGGGTGACTGGCCATAGAACCGAAAGTACAACTTGCCCGACGCCCGATCGACCTCGGTCTGAATCAGAATCGGGGTGTCCTGATCGTTATCGAATTTGATATCCACATAGGGTGTAAAGACTGCAGCGTCCAGCCCCACAGGAGGCTCATACCATGAGACACGGTACGCATGTGGTGTGCGCTCGATGATCGGATAGCCGCCCCAGAAGGCTGCCCTGAAGAAGGTCGTCCCCACCTGGCAGACGCCGCCTCCGGGGCCCAGCACAGTCTCCCCTCCGGTAATGACCCATCCCTCGGTGTAGCCGCTCGCAATGGTGACCTGTCCTACGTGCTCCACGAAGGAAAAGCGGCTGTTTGCGCCAACAGCAATACCATGCAGCTGGGCTGTGGCTACCGAGATGTTGTGCAGGCGTGCCTCATCGGAGCCTGCAAAACTGGTCTCTCCTGTGCTGATCAGGTCGAGCGGAAGCATGGCCTCCAGCTGAGCCAGCGTGACCGGGGGATCGCTGATGGTCACTGGTAGTTCGATGCTACGTTGGGAGTCACTCAGGCAGGCTTGCTCGAGGAGATCCACCGTGTGCTGCACATCGAGGCTGCGTCCTGTCTGCTCGGGCGCTACCAGAGTCAGCAGTGCGGCTTCTGGCTCATACTGAAAGCGGCCCTGGCGCGCAGGGCGATCGATCTCGGTCGCCAGGTTCGTGACAAAGCTGGTGAGTGCGTCGCGATCTACCGTTACCTCAGGAGTGGCTTGCCCATCAGCGGGACTAGACATAATCAGCCAGTCTGCCAGCGTAGAGCGATCGACGGCCCAGGTTCTCCGCACGACTTCTGATGCGCCGGCGGAAGCCGGTTCCTCATACCAGAGGGTCACGGGGGCGCTGAGGATCGTCGCCGCGCGGCCGTAGGCTGCGCTGACCTCGGCCATCTCTGGGTTCAGGTCGATAAAGGAGAGCGTTACGGGTATCGGGTCCACGGGAAAATGGCCGGTGCGGGGGGCGCTGTTTCCCAGCAACAGGTGCCAGCGCAGCTCGTCGTTCCAGGAAGACACGCCAAGCGCCTCCCGAACTGCGGTGACAATTGCCGCCTGTGCTGCGGCGATGTCGAGGTCCCGGCCCGTGCGTGCGTCGATGTTGTTCACATCCAGACCGGCCACCCACACCTGTGCACGGCGGGGTGGCGTGCCGGTCTGCAGGGCAATCTGACGGAGCGGCTCTAGGCTCAAGCCGGGTTCGAGCTGAAAGTCTGGCACGATGTTGTACCCGCGCCAGAGTAACCGGGCACGAGTGACCAGATCCTGCCTGAATATCTCTCCCCGGCCGATGCGCCACGCTTGCTCCACTGCGCTCTTGAGATCGAGGGATCCCCCCAGCGTGGCCGTGGAATAGATCCAGGCCTGCTCCTCGCCCTCCAGGCGCACGTAGGGCAACTCCTGAACGACGAGCGCCTCTTCCAGCTTCACCAGAGCCTGTTGACGCGATAGACCGCCTACGGGCACGTGCTGTACGCTCAGGCCGGGCAGGATACGGTTGCTGAAATGGTAGCCATAGCCCAGTACGGCCAGCCCCGCTATCATGAGTAACGTTGCCAGCGTCAGGGCTACCCCCAGCAGGATGCGCACCGGCCACGTGTCGCGCTGGCCAGGAACGGACATGATCACCGCTCGTCCGCGAAAAAGCCGAGGTCGGCGTGGTGTTCCATGCTGTCAACAAATCTGTGCAATACCAACACCGCCTCGGCGGCATCGTTCAGATCAAGGGTGCATACGGGAGTGTGCGAGTACCGCCGTGCCAGACTAAGGCCCGCGGTGGGCACGCCCGAGCGCACGAGATGGATGGCTCCAGCGTCCGTCGCCGCCATGCCCTGCCCGACCATGCTCTCCTGAAGGGACACGCCAGCTGCCTGGGCGGCCTGTCGCAGAAACCGGTTCATCGCCGGGTGCCCGATGTGGGCGCTATTGGCCAACAGCAGCACAGGGCCCTCTCCGATGGCTGCCGACAGTTCCCGGTGATAGTCCACGTCGGGCGTGTCGCCGGACATAAAGGTATCTACGGCAATGGCATAGTCAGGTTGAACCGTGTATGCCGCCACCTGAGCTCCCCGCAGACCAATCTCCTCCTGTACAGAGATGACGATGGTGAGGGTGCCAGCGGGCGCCCTGTGTTCCAACTGCACGAGCAGTTGCAGCAGCACCGAACAGCCGATGCGGTTGTCGATGGCCTTGCCGGAAACGCGATCAGGCCGAGAGTAGCTGACAAGCGGGCTGTCATAGGCGACGGCATCGCCTATATGGATCCCCATCGCCGCCACCTGTTCTGCAGTATCGGCGCCGACGTCCACGTACAATTCCTGCACCTCAGCCACGCGCTTGCGCTCCTCCGGCGTCTGCAGGTGCCCCGATTTGACGCCAATCACGCCATGGTGGCCACGCACGCGTACGTTACGGCCGGTGAGCATCGCCGGGGAGATGCCGCCAACACCCAGGATGCGCAGATACCCATCGGGTTCGATGCTCTTGACCATGGCGCCGATCTCATCCGAGTGCGCCTCGAGCATCAGGTGTGGTGCGCGCCCCTGCCCGTGCAAGGTTGCGTATACGTTGCCCATGTGATCGACACGTACCTCGTCCGCAAGCGGCGTGAATGCATCTCTCAGATAGGCAACGACGGCCTGTTCGTGGCCTGACACGCCGTCCAGAGCCGTCAGGGCCGCCAGACGGGTGCGCAAGGCCTCTTTGATGTGTTCGGTGTTCGGAATGGCCATTATTGTGCCTCCGGTGTGATCAGAACTTTGCAGGCATCGGTGGCTTCATGCGATAGTTGGATGCCCCGGTCGAGCTCGCTCAGGGGCAGGACATGGCTCACCGGCCGGACCAGGTCCAGGCTGCCGTCGGCCGCCAGCGCAATCGCCAGGTCAAAGTCGGACTCGCGGTAGACCCTGATCGGTTTGCGGCTCACCTCGCGAAATTGGAGCCCTGTGATGTCAATGTGAGGCACGGTCTTGGGCATCCCTACCTGCAGGATTTGGCCCTGTACCCGCGCCACGCGGGACGCCTGATCCAGCGTAGCCTGCACCCCTGCGGTCTCAAAGACGACGGGCACGCCCTCGCCGGCGGTGGCCGCCATGATCGTTTCCACAGTGTCCTCTTGAGTGGCATCGATCGTCTCAAATGCGAGGTCACGGGCGATCTGCAGGCGCCGAGGACTCACCTCGGAGACCAGCACGCGTCTGGCGCCCGCCAGGCGCGCCACCTGGGCGGTCAGAATTCCCACGGGGCCAGCGCCCAACACGGCGGTCACGTCTCCGACCTTGAGGTCAGACACGTGGACGGCGTGTACGGCAACGGCGAGGGGCTCAATGAGTGCGGCCTGCACCAGGGGAAGGCTCTCGGGCAGCGGGCGCACCGTGTGCTGGGGTACGACGCAGTATTCGGCGAAACCGCCGTCACGGTCGATGCCAACCAACCCGAGATGCTCGCAGATGTACTCTAGCCCGCGCGTACAGGCGGGGCAGGCGCCGCAATAGAGCAACGGATTGATGGCGACAGGCGCCCCAGGCGTGAACCGGGGATCGTCGGACTCGACGACTGCGCCGACGAACTCGTGTGACATGATCAGAGGGGCACGCGCACGGGGGTGCAGGCCCAGGTAGATCATCTGGTCGGTACCGCAGATACCGGCATAGGCCACGCGGACCAGTACCTGACCAGGGCCTACTGCCGGGCGCTCCACCTGGCGATATTCTACCTGGCGAGTGCCTGTCCAGACCGAAGCCATCATCGTGTCAGGCATGGCAGCCTCCGGGTTCGCTACAGGATATGATGGCGGCAGTCTAGCACGCGGGCTGAGGCGTGGCAAGCACGGTGAGGTGCGGCCGACACCGGCGGACACTGACATCGCGTTCGACGGCTTGCAGTCGGCGACAGAGATCATCCCCAAGTAGACAGCGTGTGTCCGACCCGGGGCAGAGGGGGACTAGATGTTGAAGCGGATATTCAGGATGTCACCGTCCTGCACGACATATTCCTTGCCCTCAAGGCGAAGTTTGCCGCGCTTGCGAGCTTCAGCCATGGTCTCACAGGCCAGCATGTCCTCGTAGCTGATCACTTCGGCGCGAATGAACCCGCGGGCGAGATCTGTGTGGATGGCGCCCGCGGCCTCCACGGCGTTCGCGCCGCGGCGCACGGTCCAGGCGCGGACTTCATCTTCGCCGACGGTGAAAAAGGACATGAGGCCCAGCAGCCGGTAGCTCTCGCGCAGCAGCAGGTGCAGGCCCGGCTCGTCAATACCGTAGCTCTCCAAGAAGATGGCTTGCTCGTCCTCGGGTAGCTCAGAGATCTCTCTCTCGACGGCAGCGCGAATCCCCAGCACCGGATCGCCCTCAGGGAGACCGGGCCAGTTGTTCGGGTCAAAGGGGGCAGCGTCTTCTCCAAGATTCAGCACCAGCAGAGCAGGCTTGGCCGTCAAGAACTGAAAACTGCGGAGAAAGACCTCCTCTTCCGGGCTCTGGTCAATTGACCGAACCGACTGTCCACGACTCAGCGCCTCGGCGAGGCGTTGCATGAGAGCCAGTTCCTCGGACAATCGGTCCCGCGCATCAGCCCTCGCTTTAGGCATTTGCGCCTCGATCCTCTCGATCCGGTGCTCGATGATCGTGAGGTCGCTCATGATCAACTCGAGATTGATCGTCTCGATATCTCGCACGGGATCGATGATCACATCGGGGTGGGGGACGGTATCATCCTCAAAGGCACGCGCCACCAGCATGAGCGCATCGGCCCGGCTCAGAGCATCGAGCACCTGTGCATCAAAGCCTGTCTGGGCCGCCGTGCCGCGGTTCACGCCCGTGATGTCGTCGATGCGCACCTGCGCGTACACCGTACGGCGCGGGTGGAACATCTCTGTCAGGCGGTCGACCCGCGCATCGGGAACATCCACCATCGCGCTCTTGATCTCTACGCGGCCGCGACGCCCGCCGGATGTCTCGGCGTGCCCCTTGGTCATCGCTGTGGTCAGCGTCGTCTTGCCGGATTGAGCCAGTCCAATGAGCGCGATTTGCATGAAAATGTCTCCGTGCGGATTCGAGCCACAGAGAGACATTATAGGGTCGTCGGCAACAGGGTCAACTCTCGCCGGAACGGCTGTGTACGATCGTTACTGTTCGTGCCAGAAGGCAAACAACTGGCCTACGGAGCGACCCATCAGGTTACAGTGTATCGCCTGGCCAAAGATACTGCCCACTGAGAGCACCGTCATGTTGGGAAGCCGTTTGTGTTCGGGAATAGGAACCGTGTTGGTGGTCACAATCTCGGCGATGTCATCCAGTTCACCCAGTAGACTGATGGCGTTTCCGGAGAACACGCCATGTGTGCAGGAAAGGGTGATACGCCTCACCCCCTCGTGGCGCAGCGCCTGCACCAGGGCGATGATCGATCCTCCCGTGGCGATCTCGTCGTCAAAGACGATCACATCCTTGCCCTTGATATCCCCGATGATGGTATTGAGGACCACCTCGGTGTCCGATACCCTCGTCTTGTCGCCCGCGGCAACGCCGACGCCCAGATTCCGGGCCAGTGAGGTAGCGCGCTTGGCATGACCGATATCGGGCGAAACTACTACCGTGTTGCTGAGATCCTGCTTGCGAAAATGCTGCACAAAGGCTGGACGTGACGTGAGGTGATCTGTGGGCACGCTGAAAAAACCGTGTACCTGCGGTGAGTGCAACGTCATCGTCATCACGTGCGTTGCTCCCGCTGTTGCGATGAGATCGGCCATCAGGCGCCCGGCGATGGATATGCGGGGCTCGTCCTTTTTGTCGGAACGGGCATAGCTATAGTAAGGGATAACGGCATGGATGGATCGGGCGGAAGCGCTGGCGGCAGCATTCATCATCATCAGCAGCTCGATGATGTTGTCGCTGACGTTGGGCGGCGAAAAGGACTGGATGATGACAACGTCCTTGCTGCGCACGCTCTCCAGCAACTGTACATACATATTGTCGTTGCTAAAGCGAGAAGTCGTGTGTTCGCACAGCGGGACCTGAAGATAATCGGCGATATCCTGAGCGAGCTCCGGGTGCGAAGCGCCCCCAAAGATGCGCAGATTATTCCGCAGCCAGGTATTCTCTTGGTTATCCATGCCGTCGAGATGCTCCTTGCGCTTTGTGTCGATCCAAGACCGTGGAGTTATACCACACGTGACAGGCCTCCGCAAGTGGTTCCTGCAGTGCCTGATTCGGGTTGACGCCCGCTGCAGCCGCCTCTAAAATCGCAGTGACTCGTAATCCGATAACGTTCCTACCGGAGGTGACACGATGCGTACAGTTCCTATCGGCATCGCGATGATGAACGATGCTCGACCTCATGTGATCGCGCAGAATGAAGAGTTGAACATGCAGGTGCTGAGCCGCTGGGCGGATATCATCCGCAAGGGCGTCCGGAACGTGGACGGGACGGCGCCCGAGGTCGTGGTGGGCTCCGAGACGATCAAGTCCGTCCGCACGGCTCAGGCAGTGGGAGAACAGCTGCGTCGTGCAGGCTGTCGTATCGTGATCATGTGCTATAACGTCTGGAACTTTCCCTATCTCGTCTGGCCATTCTACAATTCTGTGGGGCGCGATGTGCCGGTGCTCAGCCTGTCCAACAACAATGGGCAGTTCCCCGGCAATGTGGGATTGCTGGCGACCGATGGCGCGCTGCGCCAGGCGGGTGTTCGCACGCACCGCATCGTGGGCGATATCGATGATCCCGCTGTTCACGAGAACGTCCTGGACTGGATTCGTGCGGCAGAGGCCTACACGACCATCAGGAACGAGGTCTATGGTCTCTACGGCGGGGCGTCCATGGGCATGGATACGGGCTTTTTCCACCTGGTGCCGACGCTCAAGGCGCTGGGATGCACCACGGAGCAGGTAGACCAGTTGCTCCTGACCAAGGTGATGGAGCAGCAGGTGGATGAGGCAGAGGTCGAAAAGGGCTTGCGCTGGTTCCAGGGCCTGCTCGGAGACCGTATCCGTTACGATGGCAAGATGCTTACGCCAGAGACCCTCAAGACACAGCTGCGCCTGTATCTGGCCATGAACATTGTCAACAAGGAGCATGGGTTCGACTTTTGTGGGCTCAAGGGGCAGCGAGAGCTGACCGAGTACGTCTGCCTTGGTGACGTGCCCGAGATGCTCCTGAACGATCCCTACGACTGGTACGGCCCCAAAGAGCCGACGGTCTGCGCTACAGAGGCGGACTCGAACGCGGCCATCACCATGCAGCTGCTCAAGTACATCTCGGGTGGGCTGCCTTCTCTGTTCATGGATGTGCGACTGTACCGTCCGGACCTCGATCTCTGGGACTGGTGCAACTCGGGGAATCACGCCAGCTGGTATGCTGAGCAGAGCATGGATCCGGCGGTGAACTTTCGACGGATAACGCTGCACCCCGCGCTCGAGTTCTACTTCAAGGCGGGCGGGGCCTCTGTAGAATTCAACGCCAAGGCCAGTCCCATGACCTATGCGCGTATCGGTCTGTGGGATGACAAGCCTTTCATGGCCATTCTCAAGGGGGAGAGTCTCGAACTGGACCCGGAGCAGGCCAGAGCGGTCAATGCACAGACAGACCCGACCTGGCCCCATGTGCACGCACGGCTGCACGCCTCCTTTGCCCAGTTCCTGTCGCTCTTCCCTGCCAACCACGTGCACGGAACTGTGGGCGACAAGGTGCGGGCGCTGACCTATCTCTGCGAGATGAGCGGCATCACGCCAGTCATCCTCGGGCCTGAGGCGACAGAGAGGCTTGTGCCGATCTGGGAGCTGGTGCACTGACACGCGCACTAAAAAGGGCCGCTCCCTGTCCATGGGGGCGGCCCTTTGACACTCTAGCGACTGACGCTACTCCTCTGGGGTCTCATCCGCCTCAGCGTCCTCTATCGCGTCGTCGACAACCTCATCCTCGTCACCCAGGTCTGCTGCACCGGGCTCCCCGGTCTCTTTTGCCTCACCGCCGTCGTCGTCACTCTCCTGCTCGAGATCCTCTTCCATCTCTACCTCGGGGCCGGCCGCATAGTACAGGAACACTACGTGCGTTGCTGGCGGCTCGTCTGCCGTGCTGATCTCGCGGTGGTAAAAGCGGCTCTCCCATTCCTCGATGAGTCCGCCTTCCGCCTCGATCCATGAAACAAACCGGTTGTACATCGGGCCGTAAGCATACTCGTAATCTTCTGCCGACTCGTGCGACTCGTGCAACAGGCTCTGATCCACCATGATGCCCGTGTGAACGCGCTGCAGATCCGGACGCGCTGTCGTTAGATCGCCGAATGCCTCCGAGATCAGCCAACTCTGCAATTCATCATCCTCAGGGGCGTCAGTAAACGTCATCACGTACATTTCGGCGACGTTCTCAAGAGGTTCGGTGCTGGCTGCATTCTTGAGCCAGATCTTTTCCAGCGCCGCCGCAGCAGCGATGTGCACGGGTTCATCCGCTGACCGCACCAGCGTATAGAGCGCTGGAATACATTCCGGGCGGGCAATCTGTCCAAAGATCGCCGCGACAGAGACGCGCACTAGGGCGTCCTCTGCATCGATCTGCTCATAGAGCGGCTCGATCGCCACCTCGTCCAGGTGTACCAGTCCGCGGACGGCCGCCTGACGCACCGGCTCGACGTCATCGGTGAGATGAGCGATGAGCGCGTTCGCGGCGGCCAGTGAGTGGGTGTTTCCGAGGGCATCGGCGACGATCGCGCGCACGCCGGCATCCTCGGACTTGAGCGCCTCCAGGAGGACGGGTGTGCCTTCGTCACCGATGCGGACGAGCGCATCGGCGGCCGGGCCGCGAACGGCCTGGACGTCAGTGAGGTGCTCCCCCAGGACGGGGATCGCGGCCGGGTCACCGATCTGGCCCAGGCTGCGGGCGGCCGTAGCGCGCACTTCTTCGATCCCGTCGGTCATCAGGTCAATCAGTGGCTGCACGGCCCGGGTGTCCCCGATCTTGCCGAGGGCATAGGCTGCCGAGTGGCGCACGCCACGATCGGGGTTTGAGAGCGCCTCGATACACGGCTCCACGGCGGGCTCGCCGATCTTGGCGAGCATCTCGGTGGGCTGCCTTCGCTGCTCCCAGGCATTGTCCTCCAAAAAAGCGAGAATCGGTGTAACAGCGTCGGCGCCGTACCGCTCGATCCGGTTCCAGTATCCCATGGCCACGGCATAGCTCGCCGCCTCTACGGAATCGGTCTCATCATTGGGGCGCCAGCCGAGTTGGCTAAGCGAAGCCGCCGCCGAGCGGCGCACCGCCTGGTTCTCGTCCCTCAGTAGCTGGAGCAGGGCAGGGACGCCGTCGCGCCTGCCGGCCAGTCCCAGCGCTGTGGCCACCTGCCGGCGGACAGACCAGTTCTTGTCGTCCAGAACGGCCGTGATCGATTCCAACGCCGCGTCGTCAGGGATTCGTGCCAGGGCCTGCAGCGCCAGGTCGCGCAAGACAGGATTGTTGCCGGCGATGACCTTGGCAAGGGGCCCGGCTGCCATGGGGTCAGCGATACGCCCGAGCGCATCGATGGCGGACCTCTGCTGCAGACGGCTCTCCGATTCCAGCGCCTCAACCAGCGCGGGTGTCGCGTTGGTGCCAATCTGTGCCAGTGCGGCCAGTACGTGAGGCTGGAGTTGCAGGTCGGTGGAGCCGAGCATGGTGACGAGCACGGAGATAGCCTCCTCGGTGCCAAACTCTCCGAGCGCGCGCGCCGCGACAAAACGTTCCATGCTTCTGCGGTCGCCCACCAGAGGCGCCAGATCATAGGCGACCTGTGGTGCCATGCCGTGCAGCGCCCTGGACGCGGCAGCCTTTATTGTCTCGTCCCTATCCTTGCTCCTGATGATCTCCATCAGCGGCACCACCGCGGGTGCACCGGTGCGGGACAGCGCCTCCACCGCAACGTCAACGAGGGGCTCATCCGAGAGGCACAGGAGCAGGGTCGGAACGGCCTCGGCGGTGCCGATATAGCCGAGGGCCTCGATGGCGGCCGGCGAAAGGTCTTCTTGCTCGCTTTCCACAACGGCCGCAAGCGAGTCGATGGCACGGGGATCGCCCATCTGTCCCAGCGCTTTGGCGGCTGCTTCGCGCACCTCGAACTCGCTGTCGATCAGGCGCCGAATCAGCGGAGCGAGGGACTGCTCGTCCGGCATGAGACCGAGCGCCTCGCACGCCTGGCGTCGGATATCGGCATCGCGCTCGTACTCGGAGGCCTTGATCAGGCCGGGAATGTCTTGATTGGCTACCAGCCGGTCAATGTTGGGAGGGCCAAAGAGTGCCACGTTGCCTCCTTGATCTGTGTTGAGATTGCTTGAACTACCGATATATGTTACCGTGCGCTACAGGTTACACCAAATCTACGATATCCGCCATTTGGCTTAGCCCCATGCGCGTGGCATAATGGCCACAACGCTCAGGCCCGGTGAGTCGTTGCCCGCCCCGCTACGCCGCAGTTGCACTCGAAAAGATGGACATGGATTCGTCCCTAACCCTTGCATGGTCCGAAGGTGTGAGCGACCTCGAGGCGGAGGTCTTTGTTCAGGCGGTACATCAAACCCTAAACTGGCTTTACTTTAGGCGTTCTGATGTCTTTTTCGATCCCCCGCTGCGCGTGCAGGTCTATGGCAACTGGGTTATCCCTTCGCTCGTGGATCAGTATCCCTACTGGGGAACGCAGTGGTACATCGATAACACCTACGACGGGGAGAGTGACCGCGTTGTGGCCCCCGAATTCCTCGAACTGGTGAGCAACGAGCCCTGGCAGAAGGCTGATCCTCATCTGGATCTGGCCCTCATTGACGAGGATCTCACGGACATGCCGGCCCCCCTGGCGCGCAAGCGCGCTGACTATTACAGCCTGGGGACGAGCTATCCTGAGCGTGCGGCGGTCATGTCCGTCTATCGCCTGCGCGCGCTAGAGTCCTCGGAGCTCAAGACGCTGGCGCTGACCCGCCTGGTGCGGCATCATCTCGGACATCTCCTCGCAGTGCCGCGGTTCGAAGAACGGCTACACGTGTTGCGACGCGGGCTTGAGATGCACTGCACCAATCGCTGCGTCATGCGCCATGCAGAGACGCTCGATCAACTGGTGGCATTTGCGCTGGAGGAAGGCGCGGGGAGCTGGGGGTTCTGTGAGCGGTGCACCTCGGACTTGCACTCGGCGATCCTGCGCCGCACGGTGAGTCTGAACTGACCCGTCCGGCCCATGGCGGACGGCAGGGTCCTCGCAGGTTCTCATTGTGTGTTACCGAGGGCGCTCGTTCAGCTCGACGCCGAGCACACTGGCGATCGCACGCACATAGAGATCATGTTCCACGGCGTGGACACGTGCCTCAAGCGTCTCCAGCGTATCCTGCGGGTGAATCGGCACAACCTCTGACATGACCACGGGCCCGCTGTCGACAGCCTCGTCCGGCGCCCAGTGGACCATCACGCCGGTCTCGGTGATCTCTCCGCGCTGAAAGGCCTGCAGGGCATCCTCGATGGCATGCATCCCCGGAAAGGTGCCAGGCAAAGCGGGGTGTATGTTCAGCACCCGCGGGTAGCGCTGGAGGAATACCATACTAAAGATGCGCATCCATCCGGCCAAGACAACCATATCTACGGGGTATGCGCTCAGTCTCGCCACGAGATCCCGGTCATAGTCCTCTCTGGACAGCCCCTGCTGACGATACGGCAAAAAGGGCAGGTAAATGGTCGGGATGTTGTGTCTTTGTGCGCGTTCGAGGCCTTGTGCTGCTTTCCTGTTGGAGACGACCACAGAAATGCGCGTGTCTGGCAGCCGGCCCGATTCTATCGCGTCGATGATGGCCTGCAGGTTGGTGCCCGTACCGGAGATGAATACCGCCAGATGGTTCATAGCGTGACACGCGGCCCCTCGCCATAGGTGACGATCTCGCCGATCACGGGCGCTGTCTCGCCGGTTTCGCTGGCGACCACCGTCTGCACTTTTTCCACGTCCTCCGCGGCCACGACAACAACCATCCCGATGCCCATGTTAAAGACGCGGTACATCTCCAGTGGGTCCACCTGGCCGTGCGTTTGAATCAGCTGGAAGAGCGGGGGTACCTGCCATGCGCCGCGATCGACACGGGTGCCGAGGCCCTGCGGCAGGATGCGGGGGATGTTCTCGACAAAGCCCCCGCCAGTAAGGTGCGCCAGCCCTTTGATGTCTGCGACACCGCGGATGGCGCGCACCAGCGGAAGGTACGAGCGATGAGGCCTGGCCAGCGCCTCTCCCAGCGAGCAGCCCAGCACATCGGTGAACGCGCCATAGTCGTCCGGGGAGAATACGCTTCGGACGAGAGAAAAGCCGTTGGTGTGAAGGCCGTGTGAGGGCAGCCCGATGAGCGTGTCACCGGCGACGATCCGGGTGCCATCGATGATCTCGTCGCGTTCGACCACTCCTACAATGGTGCCGGCGATGTCCATTTGATCCGGGGCATAGACGCCCGGCATTTCTGCCGTCTCGCCACCGAGCAGGGCACAGCCCGCGTCCCGGCATGCCGCCGATACGCCAGATACTACTTCAGCGATCACCTGCGGGTCCAGGTGAGGCGAGGCGACATAATCAAGGAAAAAGAGCGGTTCGGCTCCCTGCACCAGAATGTCATTGATGCAGTGGTTGACAATGTCCCGTCCGAGATGCTCGTAGCACCCCAGCGCACCGGAGACAACCGTTTTGGTGCCCACGCCGTCGGTGGATGCCACCAGCACAGGATGGGACATCGACTGAAGCCGGGATGCGTCAAACAGCCCGCCAAAGGCGCCGATGCCTAGCAGGACCTCGGGGCCGTAGGTGGAGCGCACCGAGGCGCTCATCAGTTCGACGGCCCGGTTTCCAGCTGTGATGTCCACGCCTGACCGTGCGTATGCGCTCTCGGTCATCGGCCCCCCTGCGCCAGCCCTCTGGCTCCGATGTCGCGCCTGTAGAACACTCCTGGCCAGCGGATCTTGTCCGCGGCGGCATACGCCCCCGCGAGTGCGCCCCGCAGGTCGTCGGCGATATCCGTGACGCCGAGCACGCGTCCGCCGTCGGTGATCAGGCGCTTGCCGTCCTGGCGCGTTCCTGCATGGAACACGATCAGGTCGTCTCCCTGTGGGACACTGTCCAGTCCTTCGATGACCAGCCCTCGCTCATAGTCTCCCGGGTAGCCGCCCGATGCGAGGACGATGCAGGCGGCGCTCTTGTCCGCCCAACGCAGTGCGATCTGGTCGAGTTCCTGAGCCACGCACGCTTCCAGGACACTGAGCAGATCGGTCTCAAGCAACGGCAGAATGACCTGCGCTTCGGGGTCTCCAAAGCGGCAGTTGAACTCGAGCACCTTAAAGTCGTCGTCCTGGATCATGAGGCCGGCGTAGAGGACCCCCACATAGGGCGTCCCGGCGGCTGCAAGCCCGTCGACGGTTGGCTGCAGGACCTCAGCGATGACACGCTGCAACATGGCCGGGTTCAGTAGCTTCGCTGGAGCATAGCACCCCATACCGCCGGTGTTGGGGCCGCGATCGCCGTCGTAGGCCGCTTTGTGATCCTGCGACAGGAGCATCGGCTCGACATGTTTGCCATCTGCAAAGGCGAGCACCGAGACTTCCTGCCCTGTCAGGAACTCCTCTATGACAACCCGATCCCCGGCGGCGCCAAAGCGATGATCGAGCATCATCGCGCGCAAGGCCTCGCGCGCCTCATCATCTGTCTCGCAGACCAGGACACCCTTGCCCGCGGCGAGCCCGTCGGCTTTGAGCACGATCGGGGCCGGGTGAGCGTCCAGATACGACAGGGCAGAGCCATAGTCGGTGAAATTGCCAAAAGCTGCGGTCGGGATGCCGTGGTCCCGCATAAAGCTCTTGCTGAATGCCTTGGAGGCTTCGATACGTGCGGCGGCTGCGCTCGGTCCAAAGGCGCGGATACCGGCCGCCTGCAACCGGTCCACCAGCCCCAGCGCAAGCGGAGCCTCCGGGCCAACGACCACCAAATCGATCTCTCTATCGCTGGCAAAGGACACGATCCCCGCGACGTCCTCCGCCTTGATGGGCACGTTAGTGGCTGTTGCCGCGGTTCCCCCGTTGCCAGGGGCGACATATAACTCTGTCTCCTGTGGCGAGCGGTTCAGTGCCCAGACCAAAGCATGTTCCCTGCCACCCGATCCGACGACAAGTACCTTTACAGGCATGAAGCGCTCCCCATTACGCCACAGGCCTGCATCTCCCTGTCCAGAAAGCCGCCCGCCCTTTGTTCGAACGGATACTCTCCAGAGAAGCAAGCCGTACAAAAACGTCCTCTGGGGCGGTTCAGCGCTTTGACCATCCCCTCCAGGCTGAGAAATCCCAGCGTATCAGCGCCAACGTGCTGCCTGATCTCCTCGATCGTCATGCGATGCGCGATCAACTCACCGTAGGTGGCCATATCCACCCCCATGAAGCAGGGGTGCTTGATGGGGGGCGACGAGATGCGCAGGTGCACCTCGCGCGCTCCCGCCCGCCTGAGGAGATCCACAGCGGGCGCGGTTGTGTTACCGCGAACGATCGAGTCATCGACCACAATCAGACGCTTGCCCTGGAGGCCGAGCGCCAGCGGGTTGAATTTGAGTGCGACGCCAGCCTTGCGGAGGCGATCGTCGGGCTGGATGAACGTGCGGCCGATATACCGGTTCTTGATGAGGCCTTCCCCGAAGGGGATGCCCGCCTCTTGCGCGTAGCCAATCGCCGCCGCTGTGGCCGAGTCCGGAACACCCATGACCAGATCGGCATCGACGGGATGCTCTCGCGCCAGCTGGCGTCCGAGCTCCTGGCGCACTTCGTGAACCAGCTGGCCGTCGATGATGCTGTCCGGTCGCGCAAAGTAGATGTACTCAAAGATGCACAGGCTGGACTGCTCTGGTTCGCGCCCCTGAACGATGCGCGCACCGCTGGCATCCATCATCACAATCGACCCGGGAGCGATCTCTGTGATGTCATATGCGCCCACGGTCTCCAGCGCGCAGCTCTCTGATGCCACCACCCAACCGCCGTTCAGCCGCCCCATACTCAAGGGCCGGAATCCCCACGGGTCTCGCACGGCATAGAGGGCGTCTCGCGTGAGCACCGTGAGGGCATAGGCCCCCAGAGCCATACTCATCATGTCCTTGATGCGATCCAGCATGTTGTCGCCCTGCGCTCCGGCGAGCATCTGGATGATCACCTCAGAATCGCAGCTCGACGCCAGGCCAACGCCACGCTCAAAGAGCTTGCGCCGCAACTCGCCCGTGTTCACCAGGTTTCCGTTGTGGGCCAGCGCAATCGGTCCCACCATCGATTCGAGCAGGAAGGGGCCCGCGGCCACCGGGCGCGACGAGTCGGCCGTGGAGTAACGGGTATGGCCCACCGCGATGTGGCCCTGGAGCGGCGCCAGGTTTGTCTCGTTAAAGACCTGAGTGACCAGGCCCATGTCCTTGTGAAGTCGCGCTGTGTAGCCGTCCGTGACAGCGATGCCGGCGCTCTCCTGGCCGCGATGCTGCAGCGCGAATAGTCCGAAAAAGGTTATCCGGGCCACCGCCTCGCCCGGGGCATAGATGCCGAAAACACCGCACTCTTCGTGCGGATGATCCGTATGTTCAAGATCGCAAATCGTCATGTCGTCCTTTCACCCGTCGATCCACGCTGCTCCAGACCAAGGGCGCTATCGTCATTGATGATTTGCTCGGTCAGCGAAGCCTGATACTTTAGCACGGTCTGTCGGAGGGCATCATCACTCTGCGACAGGATTTTCGCTGCGGCAAGCGCAGCGGCTGTGGGCTCGAGCACCAACAGGGGGGCAACTCCGGTCGGCATCCGCAACGAGGAGTAGATATCTGCGCCGCCAAAGCTGCTGGAGATGGGAGGGCAGGCAATCACCGGGGCGCAAACGTTCGCATCGACCATACCGCTCAGGGCATTGGAACGGCCGGCGACAGTGATATAGACCACGTTTTCGCCCTTGCTCTCTTGCGCTTGGAGGAGATCGAGCAGATAGCGGGCGCTCTTGTGAGCCGAGGCCACATGTTGCTCAACGGCCAGTCCGAACATAGCGCACGCGTCCACGATCCTGTTCACATGATCCCGGTCGGCCAGCGAACCCATTAATACGATGACCTTAGCAGACATTGCCACCTCTCGCAACATTACGATGCCCGTTCGCTACTCTTCCTCGATGAACTTTTCCGTGAGTGCGGCCACCTGAGCGTACTTGCTCATGAGCGCGCGCAGTCCTTCGTCCGTGACGTCGGGCATGTCGCGGTAGACCTGCTTGTCCAGCATGCGATTCTTGTCCCCGCCAGGCCAGAGCCGCCATGAATCGTTATCGATGACGTCAGCCACCATCAGCGTTCCCTCACCGTCGCGCCCGAACTCGATCTTGAGATCCACCAGAGTCACGCCCTGTCCTGCCCAGGCCTTTTCCAGGATCGCGAACACCTGGCGGCCCGTCTGGCGCATCTCTTCGATCTCGGGCTGTTCAGCGAGGCCCATCTGCTTGATCTCGTCGTCATCCACCAGGGGGTCGTGCAGCTCATCGCTCTTGAAAAAGAACTCAACCAGGGGCGGATCAAAGTGATGCCCCTCCTTCACCTCGGGATGTCGCCTCAGGTAGGATCCGGTGGCGATGCGGCGCATCACAACCTCCAACGGCACCATTTCACAGCGCACCACGAGGTTTACCGTTGGCTCGACAAGCCCCACATAGTGGGTGTCGACCCCTTCCTGCTCCAGTGTGTAAAAGACGTTGGAGGTCGTGCGACAGGCCAGCTCGCCTTTGCCCGGCACCTCGTTGACTCTGGCGCCATCACCCGCACTGATACGGTCCTTGTGCACCAGGTAGACCATATCATGGCGCGTGGGATGGGCATAGACGATCTTGGTCTTGCCCTCCGCGAGGCGCTCTCCGAAAGTCGTTTTGTAGCTCATGTCATGACTCCTTTGGTCCTGACGGCTCACGCCGGCGGACGCTCCCGCGTATAGTCTCGAATTCGATCGCTCAGCGCGAGGCAGCGCGAGGCTGCATCGCCCGTATCGGCTCCGCGTGCCAGCACGCGGCGAACGGTCTCGGCAGGCAGCCACCGCAAAACGTCATCGTCTGTGGCCAACAGCTCGATAAGAGGGTTCGGCTGCCCTGCCTGAATGGCAGCCCACGCTGTCATGCTGCAGGCACGAATCGTCTCGTGCATCGCCTGCCGGTCGGCGCCAGCTTTGACGAGCTCCATAAGCAGCGGCTCGGTTGCCGAAAACGGCCCATAGGTCGCCAGGTTCCGTGCGATCGCCTCACGCCCGACCTGCAGCCCCTGGATGATGCGGGTCAGCCTCGTGAGGATCTCATCGATCGCCAGAAACGCGTCGGGCAGAATCGCCCGCCTGTTGGCCGAGTCGTCGAGGGTGCGCTCAAGCATCGACAGCGCTGCATTGCTCCAGGCGACCTGCGGCAGGGTTGACACATAGCGGGCCAGCGAGCAGATGCTCTCGGCGTTGATCGGGTTGCGCTTGAACGGCATCGCTGATGAGCCGACCTGCTGCCGGCCAAAGGGTTCGGACAGCTCGCCAAACACCGGCGATTGCAGCAATCTCAGGTCCAGAGCCAATTTGTGCGCCGAAGCGGCGATACCTGCCAGCAAGGTGAGGACGCCGTAATCCATCTTGCGCGGGTAGGTCTGGGTGCTCACGGGCACAGCGGTGAGCCCCAGGCGCTGCATGACCCGTTCCTCCATCTCGGCGGAACTCATGCTCGTACCTTCCAGCAGGCGTGCGTAAGAAGCAGAGGTACCCACGGCCCCTTTGAGACCCTTGCCGTGCACCTCGAGGGCATCCAGGCTCTGCAGGTCACACAGTAGGTCGTAGGCATATTGCGATAGCCGGTAGCCGATGGTGGTCGGCTCAGCGGGTTGGATGTGGGTGTAGGCCATGGCCGTTGTGTCTGCCTCGGCCTCCATGCGGTCGGCCAGGGCCAGCAGCAGGGATACCAGTCCTTCTCGGACCAGTCTCACCGCCTGGAGGATGCGCAGGGCTTCGGCGTTGTCTTCTATATCCATGCTTGTCGCGCCCAGGTGAATGATGCCGCCACCGATGGGACACTGCTCGGCGTAGGCGCGTACTTCGGCCATGAGATCATGGCGCAAGGCGCGTTCGAGCTCCTGGGCGCGTTCCCAGTCGATGTCATCCTGATGGGTACGCAGGTCCTCGACCTGCGCCTGTGTGACCAGGCCCGCCTCTGCCTGGACGCTGGCGAGGGCCACCCAGACTCGGCGCCACAACCGGCGCTGATGCATCTGTGACCAGATCTGCCGCATGGCGTCACTGCCATAGCGCCAGGTAAAGGGCGAGATGTACGTGTCGTGACTGTACTCTGTCATAATACCGCGACTCTCCTAGACAAAGGCCCTGGCAGCCCGCACGCCGTTGGCAAAGAGCACCAACCCCAGTCCCCCGGTCGCTCCGCGCGACCAGCGTGGATGCTGGAAGGGATGGATGTGATCCTCAGGGTGGGGCATGAGCCCGAGTACGTTGCCGGCTGCGTTACATAACGCTGCGATATCTGCCGGTGATCCATTGGGGTTTCCGGGGTAGGCGGCGACCGGCTCCACCGGTATCTCGATCGATGCGCTATCCACGTCACCAGGATTGAGCGCGGCCACGTACTGGAGAGGCACCAGGCCGCTCTCAATCAAACTTGCGGCCTGCCCGGGTTCTCGCAGCGCCAGCCGCCCCTCGCCATGGGCAACGGGGCACAGGATGTCCTCATCCAAACCCTGTGTGAACAGGCTTGGGCTCTGCGGCAGGGCGCGAAGTCGCACCCAGCGACACTCAAAGTGACCTCCGCGATTATAGGTCAGGCTCGCAGTTTGCAGCGGGGCCGGTCCCGGCAGGTATCCGGCTTTGACCAGCACCTGGAAGCCATTGCATATGCCCATCACCGGCTTGCCGCTGGCGACAAAGGCGTCCAGGTCCTCGCGGAGGTGAAGGGTCAAGTCGTTTGCCCAGAGCCGGCCGGCGCCCAGGTCATCGCCAAAGGAAAAGCCCCCGGGAATGACGATCATCTGATAGTCGCCAAGCTTCACCTGGCCGCTGACAAGCCTGTTCATGTGTATGATCTCAGGCACGCCCCCTGCGGCTGTACACGCCATGGCTGCCTCGCGGTCGCGGTTGGTGCCCGGTGCGTGCATAATCAGGATACGTGGATTCATCATGACAAGGCCTCTGCGGCGGGCACTGGTGCTATATGGCCTCGCCAGGCCCTCTCGATGGCTTCCAGAGAGAGCGTGAACTCGGGATTATCTGTTTGCGCCCTATAGACGGTGATGCTGTGTTCATCGGCAACGCGCCCAACGGAGGCACAGGGCAGGCCCTCACACACCGCTTCAAAGGCTGGTCGATCCGCCTCGCGCACCTCGACGAGATAGCGACCGTTGGATTCGGAGAACAGCAGCGTGTCGGTAGCGAGATCCTGCTGCGCGGATCGTGGCATCAACGCCACGTGCAGCTCCGCGCCCAGGTCGCCTGCCATAGCCATCTCCGCAAGTGCGACGGCTATGCCACCCTCGGAGCAGTCGTGGCATGCGGCCACAAGGCCCGCGGTTATGGCGCGGTGCAAGGCTCTGGCGGCAGCGGGACCCTCAGGCGCCTCTCCCGGAGGCGCAAACCCTTCCGCATGTCCCAGCGCGGCGTACAGGCTGCCGCCCAGCTCGGGCCGGGTCTCGCCGAGCAGATAGAGCGCATCACCCGGGGTCTTGAGATCCGGGGTGCACGCACAGCGCACATCGTCGAGCAAGCCAATGGAGGAAATCAGGAGCGAGGGCGGTATCGAGACCTGATGCCCCGTCACCGTATCCATGTATTCGTTGTTGAGGCTGTCCTTGCCAGAGATAAAGGGGGTGCGATAGGCCATCGCGCCGTCGTAGCATCCCTTCAGGGCCCTTACCAGTGTGCCCAGCCGGTTCGGGTAGCCCGGATTCCCCCAGCAAAAGTTGTCCAGAATCGCCGTGCGATCAGGATCAGCGCCCACGCACACCACGTTGCGCACGGCCTCGTCGATGGCTGAGATGGCCATGGCGTACGGATCGAGATCGCCGTAGGCGGGGCTAAAGGCTGCCCCGAGGGCGAACCCCTGCCACGAGTCCGACGTTTCCAGCGGACGGATCACTGCCGCATCGCCGGGGCCCTGCGCGCGCGTCCCCACCATCGGCTTGACCACTGTGCCCCCCTGGACCTCATGGTCATACCGGCGGATCACGTCCTCCTTACTGCGGACGTTGGGATCCGATAGCATGGCCAGCAGGCAGGCAGCCAGCTCGTTCCCGGCGAGTCCATCTGTGTGTCCCTGGCTGATGGCGGGGGCTGACCATGTGGCGGCCAGATGCCGGCGCGGCAGACCGCCGTGTAGGAACGCCATGGACAGGTCGGCCACGACGTTCTCACCGTACCATAAGTGCAGTCGCCCATCGCCTGTAAAAGTGCCAATGACGGTCATCTCGACGGAGTGAGCATTGCAGATCTCGCGCAGGCGTGCCTCGTTCTCCGGAGGCGCCGCGATCACCATGCGCTCCTGTGCCTCAGAAAGCCAAATCTCCCAGGGCGCCAGGCCCTGGTACTTTAGCGGGACCCGGTCCAGTTGTACCGACACCCCAATGTCTTCGCCCATCTCGCTGACAGCGGAGGACAGTCCGCCGGCGCCGCAGTCGGTGATCGCAGTGTACAGGTGCTCATCGCGCGCGACGAGAAGAGCATCCAGTGTCATCTTTTCCACGATGGGGTTGCCAATCTGCACAGCGCCGCCAGAGGTGACGCCGGTCTCGTCAGTCAGCTCGATCGAGGAGAATGTAGCGCCGTGCAGTCCGTCCCGTCCGGTGCGTCCGCCCAGGACGACCACGAGGTCGCCCGGATTCGCGCCTCTGGGATGGGCCCCGGAGGGGGCGATACCGGCGCAGCCGCAGTACACCAGTGGGTTGGCTGTATACCCCGGGTGGAAATAGATGGCGCCATTCACCGTGGGAATGCCCATCTTGTTACCATAATCTTCGACACCGTGCACCACGCCGTTGTAAATGCGGCGCGGATGCAGGACGCCGTTGGCGAGGGTGCCGGGTTCGGCATCGAGCGGGCCAAAACAGAGCACATCGGTATTGGCGATCGGTCTAGCGCTGACGCCCATGATGTCACGGACGACGCCACCCACGCCGGTATTGGCACCACCAAAGGGCTCCAGCGCCGAAGGGTGGTTGTGGGTCTCGACCTTGAACGAGAGCTCATGGTTGTCGCCAAAGGCGATGATCCCGGCGTTGTCGACAAAGGCCGATCGCACAAAGGGCGCAGCAATCTCGTTTGTCGCCGCCTGAAGATAGGTCTTGATGAGGCTATCGATCTCCTCTACGGAGGTGCCTTTTTCCGTCGTCTCCCGGTAGGTCACTTGCGCCTTGAAGGTCTTGTGAACGCAGTGTTCCGACCAGGTTTGTGCCAGGCTCTCCAGTTCGACGTCGGTCGGTTCGCGCTCCTCGCCGCGGTAGTAGCGCTGGACAGCCTGCATCTCTGCGAGGTCCAGCGACAGCAACCGCTCACGAGACAGCGCCAGCAGCCCGGTGTCGTCGAGATTGCGCAGTGGCACCTGCTGTGCTACGGGGTCCGTGTGCTGCAGGGGAGCGCCGACGTGCGGCTCCAGTTGCCCCAGGTGGTAATACTGGATCACTGCGTTGTACAAGAGCCGCTCGGCTATAGCCCGCTGTTTATCCGGCCCAAGCTGTCCCCATAGTAGATAGCTCTCACCCGTGGAGACTGCACGGATGCCTTTGACGCCCATCATCTGTGTTCTCGACAGAACATTCGCTGCCACGGTATCAGTGACGCCGGGGAGCAAGCCCACCTCGATGCGCACGGCCCCGGCGGGCGTGCTAACTGGCGCGCTTGCTTCGCCCCAGTGGGCCGTCTGCACGATCGGGTCCACCAGCAGGGCCGAGCACATCTGCGCGATCTCCGACTCTGTCAGTGTCCCCGCGATGAAATAGAGCGAGGAGCGCTCAACCCGCTGCACACCATGAATGCCGAGGGCCGAGATGTCATCCAGCAGATAGCCGGCGGGCATCTCACCCGGTCGCGAGATCACCTCAATACGCAGGATTTGTTCCACGAGATCCTCTTTGGTCAAGACATTGCCACCGTTGCTGGGCTTCTGGCCAGACTGCGCCTAGGGCTGCAGCTGATAGTTGGGTGCTTCTTTGGTGATCAGCACGCTGTGCGGATGGCTCTCTACATAGCCCGCAGTGCTGATGCGCACGAATCTGGCGCGCTCTTGCAGTTCGTTCAGGCTGGATGCGCCGACATAGCCCATGCCCGAGCGAAGGCCTCCGACGAGCTGGTACACGCTTTCCCCCAGGCTACCCCGGTAGGCCACCCGCGCCTCGATCCCTTCCGGGATGATCTTGCCCGAAGACCGGACCGAGGTGCGCGCCTGCTCGGTGGCGTAGCGATCACGGCCGTACCCGCCGCGCATGGCCCCAACCGAGCCCATACCCCGGTACTCTTTAAAGCGGCGCCCCTCGTAAATGACCAGTTCACCCGGGCTCTCGTCAACGCCCGCAAGCATGCTGCCCAGCATGACGGCACGGGCGCCGGCGGCCAGGGCTTTGACGATGTCCCCCGAATAGCGGATGCCGCCATCCGCGACCACAGGAATATCGAACTCGGCCGCGGCCTCTGCGCATTCGGTGATCGCGGTGAGTTGCGGCATACCGCAACCGGCCACCACTCTAGTTGTGCAGATGGAGCCAGCGCCCACGCCCACTTTGATCACGTCCGCGCCCGCCCGGATCAAGTCGCGCGTGCCTTCGGCGGTAACCACGTTTCCTGCAGAGATGGAGATGTCAGGGAACGCCTCGCGGATCTGCGTGGTTGCACGGAGCACCATGGCTGAATGGCCGTGAGCCGTGTCCAGTGCCAGCATGTCGACGCCTGCCTTGACCAGTGCGGTCGCACGCTCCATATAGTCCGCACCAACGCCGATAGCTGCTCCCACGAGGAGCCGCCCGCCGGCGTCGGAGGATGCGCTGGGATAGTCGCGCTTTTTCTGGATGTCTTTGACGGTGATCAACCCCTTGAGGTTAAAGTCGTCGTCTACCAGGGGCAGTTTCTCGATGCGATGTTGTTGCAGAATGTCCTGTGCCTCGTCCAGGGTGGTACCGATCGGCGCGGTAACGAGATCCTTCGAGGTCATCAACTCAGTCACCGGGCGAGAGTCATCGGTGGCGAAGCGGATGTCGCGGTTGGTTAGGATACCTACGAGGCGCGTGCCCTCGGTGATGGGCACGCCTGAGATGTGATAGTGCGCCATGAGGCCCTTGGCGTCGCCGAGGGTAGCGGTCGGTGGCAGGGTGATCGGGTCCACGATCATGCCCGATTCGCTGCGCTTGACCTTGTCTACTTCAGCGACCTGTTCCTCGATGGAGCAATTGCGATGGATGATGCCCAGTCCGCCCTCGCGGGCGAGTGCAATGGCCAATCTGGCCTCTGTCACCGTGTCCATGGCTGCGGACAGGATAGGGATCGCGAGGCGAATCTGAGGTGTCAATGTCGTGGACACATCGACGGTGTCGGGCAACACCTCCGAAAAGCCGGGTACGAGAAGGACATCGTCAAAGGTAAGTGCTTCTGGAAACCTGTCGTCTATTCCGCCCATGCATCCTCCAACGCAGTAAGCAGCGCCGCCTGCTCAGGGGAGCAGGCAGCAACGGGGTCGCTAGATCGGCCAGCGCAGAGCGATCAGATCCTGGCGCTCTGCGCCGACGGAGATCAGCGAGATTGGCACCCCGACTAACTCCGATACTCTCTTACAGTATGCCCGAGCGGTCTCGGGCAGCTCTTCCATCGTGCGCAGGTGGCTGATATCTTCTTCCCATCCTGGAAGCGTCTCGTACTCTGCCTCGACACGCGCCAGAAGCTCTGGATCTGTAGGGTACACCTCGGTCAGTGTGCCATCCGGCAGTCGATAACCGGTGCAGATTCGCAGCTCATTGAGGCCGGTCAGTACATCCAGCCGTGTGAGTGCCAGACCAGAAAAGCCATTGACCTGCGCGGCATATCTCAAGCTGACTACATCGATCCACCCGCAACGCCGGCGTCGTCCGGTGGTTGTCCCGTACTCGTTTCCCTGCGTGACGATCCAGTCGCCGACCTCGTCAAAGAGCTCGGTGGGGAAGGGGCCTGTGCCGACGCGCGAGGTGTAGGCCTTGACCACACCGACGATCTCGTCGACGTCCAGCGGGCTGATGCCCGATCCCTGGCAGGCGCCGCCGGCTGTGGGCGATGATGACGTGACATAAGGGTAGGTCCCAAAGTCGATGTCCAGCATCGTTGCCTGAGCGCCCTCCAGCAGTACGGGCTTGCCCTCAGCAAGATAGCTGTGGATGAGTTGGGCGGTGTCTGTCACATAGGGGGCCAGCGCCTCGCGGCAAGGGTCATAGGAGTTCACAATCTCGTCCACGGTGAATCCGGGATGATTGTACAGCCCCTGCAGCTCGGCATTCACGCTGACCAGGGCCTCCCCCACGCGCCTGGCGAACCTGTCGCGATCTACCAGGTCCTGCATCCGCAGGCCGCGTCGCCGGTACTTGTCTGCATAGGCCGGTCCAATACCGCGCCTGGTGGTCCCGAGGGCGTGCTCCCCCCGTTGCTCTTCCTCAAGCGTGTCCAGGGCCAGGTGATAGGGCATGACCAGGTGCGCATTGCCACTGATGTGCAGACTCTCCGTACTGAATCCCTGGTCGCGTAGCATGGCAAGCTCCTCAAGCAGAGCAGGGGGGGTGATCACCATGCCATGGGCCATCACGGCTGCCACGTGCGGTCTGGTGATGCCGGATGGCACCTGATGCAGCTTGAGCACCGTCTCGCCGGATACAATGGTGTGGCCGGCATTGGTGCCGCCCTGATAGCGTACCACCATTGCTGCCCGCTCAGCCAGGTGATCGGTGATCTTGCCTTTTCCCTCATCACCCCACTGGGCGCCGAGCACGATGGTTACGGGCATCTTGCCTCCTACTGGAAAGAACGATGGATGAACCTGAGTTATGCAACTTCTATAGAACCGTACTGCCCTCTGGACAAAACGCGAAAGGCGCCCCGTACACTCAACACCGAATGCGGATCCGGTGCCGGCAGGAGACGCCGCTGTCTTAAGCGCGATCTGATTGTCCTCGACGGCCAGAGTATAACATATGCGCTGTCGGGTGACAACATCGAGAGCAGGGTTCACCCCAAACAAATGCGCCCGCACGGCCCCGAAAGGAGGCCGTGCGGGCGTAACCAATCGCTAGACCATATAGTCGCGAAGTTGGCGGCTGCGGCTCGGATGGCGAAGTCTGTCCAATGCCTCGTGTTCAATCTGCCGGATGCGCTCTCGGGTCAGGCCGAACTTGCGCCCGACCTCCTCCAGCGTGTAACTGCGCCCGTCCTGCAGTCCAAAGCGAAGCTGAAGAATGCGCGCTTCGCGCGGGGAGAGCGTCGTCAGGACGTCCTCCAGTTTGTCTTGCAGCATCGAGTGATAGGCGGTATCCGAGGGCGTGGGGGCCTCCCGGTCCGGGATAAAGCTACCCAACTCGCTGTCCTCTTCCTCGCCCACTGGCTTCTCCAGGGACAATGGCCGCTGGGAAACCTTGAGCATCCACTGCACCTTTTGTGCAGGCAAGCCCAGTTCCTCCGCGATCTCCTCCGGGGTGGGCTGGCGCCCCCAATCCTGTTCAAGTTGTTGCGCAACCTGATACACCTTGCGGATGCGATCGCTGAGATGCACCGGCAAGCGAATAACGCGGCCTTGATCTGCCAGAGCGCGCGTGATCGATTGGCGAATCCACCAGGTCGCATACGTGCTAAAGCGGTGACCGCGATGATAGTCGAACTTTTCCACAGCCTTGATCAGGCCCAGGTTGCCCTCCTGGATCAGATCCAGAAAAGGCACACCCTGCCCCAGGTACCGCTTGGCGATGCTCACCACAAGACGTGTATTGGCGCGAATCATGTGCGATCGCGCGGCCTCACCCCGCTGGACGAGACGGTACAGCTCATCCTTTTCGTCCTCGGAGAGCTCGCCCTCGTCACTATCCATGCGCTCTTTGGCCTCACGGCCAATCTCGTAATCGCGGGACAGACTTACTTCCTGCTCCGCGGTGAGCAGCGGCACGCGGGCCATCTCTTTGAGGTAGAGGCTGATCGTATCGTCGCTTGCTATCTCACTCAGCGGAGAAGGGGCAGGCTCCTGTTCTTCCTCCTCACGCTCCTCGGCAAGCAGATCCGGCGCCTTTTCGCTGTCCGAGTCGTTCTGTGGCTTGAGGGCGATATCTGGATCACTCTCAGACTCAGCGTCCTCCTCCTCATCCTCGTCCTTGTACACGACCTGAATGCCCTCTTCGCTCAGGCTAATGAACAGCTCCTCGAGACCCTCGAGGTTGTCCTCAGCCTCTGGGAACACCTCCATGATATCGTCCAGGGTTATGAAACCCTGTTTCTCCGCCTTGGCCATGAGCGGCTCTATCGTCGCCAGGGCCTTTTCATCCATTTCTGTAGACATTGAAATATAAATCCCCCCATCCAGACATCAACTTTAACACCGATCAGCAGGCCCCCACCTGACTCACGGTGATACAAACAAAAAACGCCGAGCTCAAGCCACCGGCGCCATAGCAGCGAGCCGAGGCTTGCGTGTGAGACTCGCCGCGCGTATCCACGGGGACTGCGCTGAATCCCTATCACCCGGCTGTGACTCTAGAATAGCATATGCGCCGTTATATGTCAACAGGTATTCGCCGCAGGCTTTGGGCCGCAAAAGGACAGCCCGGAAGGCTGTCTGACCGAACCTGTCGCGTGCTGTGCCAGGCAACCATGGCTATACCACCATGGGGTACCAAAACGTAAGTATAACAAGAAAACCCAGAATGTCAATAGGTTTTTCGGCCTAGATTGGACCAATTTCCACAGATCGCGGGCACATTGGTGCATCTGTCGCACTCATCGGCTACAATGTGCGGGAAACGATCAAGCCGCACGAAAGGAGCCACAAGGTGAGCGTTACCCCCAGAGATCGTGTCCTGGCAGCACTGCGCCACGAGCAACCCGATGTCACCCCATGGCAGATCAATCTGACTGCTGACGCCCACGATCAGACAGCAGCATATCTCAAAGACCCGGATTTCGCCAACAAAATGGGCAATCATCTCGCCGCCTACGGCGACGGCTGGTTTGACGAGGTCCGGCCCGGCTTTTGGAGAGACCAGTTTGGTATCGTCTGGAATCGCACGATCGACCGCGACATCGGCAATGTTGATGTGTACCATCTGGCTGAGCCCGACCTGTCACGGTACAGCTTTCCGGCGCCCGATCTGGAGCGCAACGCGCACGGTCTGAGTGCGCTTCTGCGCGAGAATCCGGATCGCTTTACGGTCGGCGAAATCGGGTTCTCAATGTTTGAGCGCGCCTGGACACTTAGAGGCATGGAAGCTCTGCTTATGGATATGCTCGACAACCCCTCTTTTGTCGATACCCTGCTGGATCGCATTCTCGAGTATAACCTGCAGGTGCTGGACCACATGCTGACGTTCCCCGTGGATTGCATCTACTTTGGCGACGACTGGGGGCAACAGCGCGGGCTCATCATGGGGCCCAGGCTATGGCGTCGGTTCATCGGCCCTCGCGTGGCGATCATGTACAGCCGCGTCAAAGCGGCCGGCAAGTATGTGATGCAGCACTCGTGCGGCGATGTCCAGTCTCTGTTCCCGGACCTCATCGAGATGGGTCTCGATATCTTTAACACCTTCCAACCCGAGGTCATGGATGTGGATTGGTGCAAGCGGGAGTATGGCAAGGACCTTACCTTTTACGGCGGCATCAGCACCCAACAGGTGCTTCCTCGCATCGCAGCAGGTGATCTGCCCGGCCATATCCGAGACATGATCGCGCGCATCGGGCGGGGCGGAGGTTATATCGTGGCGCCCACCCATGCGATTCCGAGAGATGTGCCGCCGGAAAACATCGTGGCCTTTATTCGTACGGTTCAGGCCCAGCAACCCTGAAAAGAAAAAAGCGGGCGGCTCTGTCGCCGCCCGCCACCGGACTCTACGCTGCCTAGTCGGTGCCCTTACGGCGCCGGTTGATGGCGATCTCATCCTCATACTCATAGTTGAAATCGCCATAGAGCTTGGTCGGGTACTTGGTCAGGGCTTCCTCGTCCAGTTCCAGGCCAAGGCCGGGCTTGTTTCCCAAAGTGATGTATCCATCACGATCGAGCAACACACCCTTGACGACCTCGCGCCGCCAGAAGACGTCGCGTGCGCGGTGCTCCAGGAAGAGGCAGCTGGGTGTGGTGGCCAGGACATGCAGATTGGCCATCTCGGCAATGGGACCCGTGGACCCATCGTGAGGCGCGAGCATGACGTTAAAAGCCTCGCACAGGGTCGCGATCTTTTTCGCTTCGGTGATCCCGCCGATACGCGTGATTTCCGGTTGGGCGATGGCTATGGCGCGCGTTTCCAACAATTCGCGGAATCCCCACTTGGAGAACAACCGCTCGCCCGCGGCGAGCGGCACGCGGGTGCGCTCGCCCAGCCACTTTAACGCCTGGAGGTCGTCGGGATTGGTCGGCTCTTCCAGGAACATGGGCTTGTAGGGGCGGATATCCTCAGAGAGCGTGAGCGCCTCCGCGGGTGAAAACTCGCCGTGGCAATGCACACCGATCTCGATGCTGGGGCCAAGGGCCTCCCGAAGCTCGGCCAGTAAGGCGACATCCGGCTTGCATTTGAAGGCCGTGTAGCCCTTTTCTACCAGGGCGCGGGCCTCTTTGACGGTGTCCGCGTGGCCATAGATGCGGATCTTGCGGTTGATGGGGCCACCCAGCAGATCATAGATCGGGACCCCCATATTCTTTGCTTTGATGTCCCACAGCGCGATGTCGATGGCGCTGATGACGCCACCGCGCACCGCGCCAGTCAGTCCGTGTGCATGCAGTGCGCGGTAGAGCTTTTGCCATACGCGTTCGGTATGGTATGGTTCCTCGCGATACAGGGCACCTGACAGTTCCTCGATGCCCTTTTGCACCACCTCGGGCCATCCGCTGCCCTCTCCAATGCCCTCGACGCCCTCATAGGTGCTGATCTTGGTGAACAACCAGTTGCGCCCGCGCGGGCGGTCTGCCCGCTGCAATATGTTCGCATTTACGAGATACGTTTGGACTTGTTCAATCCACATGTCTTTCGGCTCCTCCTGCTCTCTAGCCCTTACTTTGTTGAGGGCGGCATCGCTCTCAACGCCATGGCGTACTCTGGATCTCGGGTACCACCATTCCGCGTGATTCGGACACAGGGGCCGTGGGTGGGCCCACAGCCAAGTGGTAAGCTCCCTTGATCCGCCAACAACTCTATTGACCGAGTAGAAAGATAGCCGCCCACCCGGGCGCTGTCAAATGCCTGCGCGAGCCAGCCTGAGGCGCGCTGGCGTTTGTGAGGAGGCCTGCTTTATGGTATACCCTCGCTGGCCAGATGCGGCTGTTGGAAAGGGGTCCTCGTGCGCATTATCGTATGTATAAAGTCAGTACCGGAGACGACAGCGGTTCAGTTTGATCCTACCACTGGGACGATGCTCCGTGAGGGCTTGGGGACGATCATCAACCCCTTTGACATGTACGCGATCGAGGAGGGGCTTCGCCTCGTAGAGGCCCATGGCGGATCGGTCATCGTACTGAGCATGGGCCCGCCGCAGGCTGAAAGGGAGTTGCGTGAAGCACTGGGCATGGGTTGCGGTCGTGCCGTCCTGCTCAGCGCCCGGGCGTTTGCCGGGGCAGACACCTGGGCTACGGCCTATACGCTGTCCGCGGCCATTCGCGCGCTCGGTGGCGCCGACCTGGTGCTGTGCGGCAAGCAGGCCATGGACGGCGATACGGGACAGGTGGGGCCCGGGATCGCGAACCAGCTCGGCATGGCCCCTCTCACCTATGTCTGGCGCATTCGCGAGACCGATCTCGCGGCCGCTCGCATCGTCGTTGAACGGCTATTGGAGGAGGGTACCGAGATCGTTTCGGCTCCGCTGCCAGCCGTGGTAACCGTGCTCAAGGGCATCAATACGCCGCGCTATCCAACCAGGCGAGGTCTGCGGCGCGCCCGCATGACCGAGCTTCAGGTCTGGGGCCCCGATGAACTGCCGGATCTGGACCCAGAACTGGTCGGCCTCAATGGTTCACCGACCAGGGTCGTGCGCATCTTTACGCCGCAAGTTCGTGCCGAGGGCGTGCGTTTGTTCGAAGCAGAGGAACTGGATGACGCCGCTGCGGCACTGGCCGACCAGCTCATCGCAGACAAGGTTGTGTAGGCTATGCCCAGCGGATTGCTGATTATCGACACGGATCTTTGTATCGGTTGTGCGGCCTGCGTCGCGACCTGTCCCTTTGGGGCGCTGCGTATGGAGGCGGGCGTGGCCGTCGTCGATGAGCGATGCACCGCCTGTAGCGCCTGTCTCGATGTCTGCCCGGTCGAGGCGCTGAGTCTGCCTGCCTCACGGCCTGTGGCTGCACCGGACGATGCGCGGGGCGTGTGGGTGTGGGTGGAGCAGGCTGACGGCAAGGCCCACAGCATATCGTGGGAGATGATGGGCCAGGGCCGTCTCCTGGCCGATGCGCTCCGCGTGCCTCTCACAGCGTGCGTGCTCGGGGCTGGCGTTGGCAAGATAGCGCCGGACGCGATCGCCTATGGGGCCGACCGTGTCCTGGTTGTCGATCACCCGGAGCTGGCCATGTTTCGCACAGAAGCCTATGCACTGGCACTCAGGCAACTGATCGAAAAGGAGCGGCCCGAGATACTCCTGCTGGGCGCCAGTTCACGCGGCCGTGACCTTGCGGGCTCCGTGGCCACATCGCTGCACACGGGGCTCACCGCTGATTGCACGGGACTGGAGATCGACCCGCAAACAAGGTTATTGCTGCAGACGCGCCCGGCCTACGGCGGGAACATCATGGCCACGATCACGACGCCGGGACACCGCCCGCAGATGGCCACGGTGCGACATCGGGTTTTTGACGTGCCCGAGCCCGACCCATCCAGACGCGGTGACACCATCGCCGTAGAGGTCGTGCTGCCCCCCGAATCCCTGACATCGACCGTGCTCTCCTTTGTGCGGGTCGGGGAGCAGGTGAATCTCGCGGATGCGCGCATCATCGTTTCCGGAGGGGCTGGCGTGGGTGGTCCCGATGGGTTTGCCCCGCTGCGTGAGCTGGCGGATGCCCTGGGCGGCGCAGTGGGTGCGTCCCGCGCCGCTGTGGACGCCGGCTGGATACCCTACGCTCACCAGGTTGGCCAGACAGGACGCACTGTGCGCCCTGAGCTGTACGTCGCCTGTGGCATCTCCGGCGCGATACAGCACCGCGCGGGCATGTCCACCTCACGCGTGATCGTCGCGATCAACAGCGACCCGCACGCGCCGATTTTTGGCATTGCCGATTACGGCATCGTGGGCGACTGCCTGCAGGTAGTGCCCGCATTAACCCGGGCGTTGAGATCCAGGCTGGGGCGCTGAGTCATTGATGTGCTCTGTTGAGGCGGCGGATAGCCCAGGCATAGAGCTTCCGTCTGAGGCTCAGGTCAATCATTGGCGCGACTGGCGCTATCGCCGGATGCCGCAACGCAGGGTACATACCGAAGCCGAGGCCCGCGAGTTTATCGATCAGGTGGGACTGGCCTTTCTGTTTGGAGCGCGGGGCGTCGAGATGCCCACCCTGTGGGGCGCCGTCACCGGATCGAACCGTCCCGTGCCCGTGCATCACAACGACGATGATCTGGGACGCGTCTGGACCTGGAAGGATACCCTCCCGGCTCGCAAAGAGATCTACTATGGCAAGCTGCTTCGAGCCAAACCGACGCTGGTTTCGCTGGACCTTCTGCCGGCCGTTTACGCGCTATCGCCGAACTATGGAGACCCGCTCGACTATATCGAGCAGTACGAGGCCGGGCTTTTGTCAGTCGAGGCACGTAGAGTCTATGAGGTGCTGCTGAATGAGGGCGCCCTGGCGACGTCTTTCCTGCGGAAGGAGGCGGGCCTGGCGGGCGGTGGGGCGGTGGCCCGCCGGTTTGACGCCGCCTTGACCGAACTGCAGATGCAGCTCAAGATCGTCAAAGTGGGCATCTCCGACGCGAGCCGGTGGGGCTACGCCTATGTCTACGATCTGTTTACACGGCAGTTCCCTGATGTGCCTGATCGGGCGCGCGCAGTCTCGACCGATCAGGCCATGGAGACGCTCTTGCTGCGGCACCTGTACAACGTGGGCTTAGAGAGTGTTTCTGCCTGTGAGCGCCTGTTCCGCTGGGATCCGTGGGAGTGGGAGCGCGTGATTGCACGCCTGACGAATCGGGGAGAGATCGTGACTGGGCTGTCGGTTAACTGGGTACGGGGACCGGCCATGGTACATGCCGGAGTCTTGGCCGAACTTGGAAAGGGGTGACAGATGAGCGAAACAGGGACACTGAAGGGCCGGGTAGCCTTTGTGACGGGCTCGTCGCGCGGCATTGGCCGCGTTATCGCCGAGCATCTGGCCTCACTGGGAGCGAGCGTAGCCGTTCACGGGACGTCGTTCACTTCGGCGCAGGCCTTTGGGGAGGCGGAGAGCCTCTACCAGGTGGCTGAGCAGATCAGCGATGCCACGAGCGCACAGGTAGTGCCTGTGGCGGGCAATCTCGCCGACCCTGCGGAGGTGACCAGGATTGTAGGCGAGATCCGCGATCGATTCGGTCGCATCGACATCCTGGTCAACTGCGCCGGCGGCGATGTGGGGGCTCAGGGCACGTCGGCCCCGTGGGGCGGCAAGCCCGAGGGTAACGACGCGATCAATATCTCGCTGGCGGATCTCAAAGCGGTGCTCGACCGCAACTTGATGACCTGTCTGCTGGTGTGTAGAGAGGTCGCCCCCGAGATGCAGGCGCGCAAGCAGGGCTGGATCGTCAATATCGGCAGCATCGCGGGTATGTTCGGCAACACCCAGTCGGCGATCTACTCGACGGCCAAGGCCGGTGTGCACGAGTACACCCGTTGCCTGGCTGCCCAGCTGCGGCCCGACAATGTGCATGTCAATGCTATCGCTCCCGGTGACACGATCACGCGCCGATTCTCTGCCAGTCGTGAGATCGACGACGAGATGCTGGTGAGTGATGGTACGCTGGTGCGCTATGGCGCCCCACTCGAGATCGCGCGCGCGGTAGGCTTTCTGGTCTCGGATGCAGCGTCGTACATCACGGGGCAGGTCTTGAGAGTCGACGGCGGCAAGCAGATCTTTGCAGGTTGATGTCGCTACCGGCGTGGCGCTCCTGCGTATAGTAGGTGTGATGGGACAAGGAAACAGGAGCATAACCGATGAGCGATATTCTGGGGTCATTTCGTAGACGCGCCCAGGACCTGATTGACAGTATCAACAGCGCGGGGGGACTGCGGTCGACGGTCGAGGGGCTGCGCAAGCAGATGGCCGAGTCCGACCGGCGGAGGGCCATTCACAAGGCGCGCTCCGACCTAAAGCAGCTGGATGCGCAGATCAACGAGATGATCACTGCGGTGGGCGTCCAGGCTGTGGGCCTGCACCGAACGGGGCGGATGACCGCCCCCGAGTTGATGCCGTTGTGCGAGCACCTTATCGAGCTGGAAGCCGCTGTGGCCCAGCAGCGCGAAGAGTTGGCTCGCCTGGAGGCGACAGAGGATCAGAGCGCAGAGGGCGAGGCGCGCAACTGCGCGGAGTGTGGCCGGCCGATACCGCCCAACGGCACCTTCTGCCCCTACTGCGGTGCACCTGCACCACAACCGCCTCCGGAACAGCCGCGGTTCTGCGCCAACTGCGGGGCAAGTCTGCGGCCGGGAGCCAGGTTCTGTCCTCGTTGCGGAGAGAGTGTCTCCGCGTGATCCCGCAGGGCGGGTAGAGGAAATACGACGATCGACCGGGGATGTTTTACGGCATCCCCGGTTTGTCTGTCATGACCAGGCGGCCTGAATCCGCGCGGCAGCGTGGGCGATGTCGTCCATATCAGCGCGGTCGCCGAGCAACAGCGACTGGGCCAGCCAGAGACCTCGCTGGCAGACCTCTTCGCACACCGGGCAGGCATCTGGGGGCGCCTGGGCTAGTCCAAGGCGCTCGCGAATGTACGCGCTGCGGCTCAGGACAACCGGCTGCCTGCTTAGCGGCACCGGGTAGCCCTCACGCACCGGTACACCCTCCGCCTCCATGGCTCGCATAAACTCGCCCGGCGTGCGGCCCCCAAAGGCGTCGGGGTCGTACCACAGCCGCACGAGATGATGCGCACACCGGGTGACGCGCGGATCCCCGGTGACGGGGGCCAGTCCCGGAACATTGCTGAGCGCTCGAAACAGGTATGCGGCATTCGCGGAGCGGCGCTCGGACTGCTCCTCAAACCTGGTGAGTTGAACACGCAGCACGGCACCGATCCACTCGACCATGCGAAAGTTGCTCGACAGTCCCGTGTGCTGGTAGAACGCCCCCTCACGCTGGCGACCCACGTTTACCACCGACCAACAGCGTTCGGCAAAGTCGTCGTCGTTGGTGAGGATCATGCCGCCCTCGCCAGCGTTCATGTTCTTGCTGGCCTGGAAGGAGAACGTCCCCATATCGCCCAGCGCGCCGACCTTGGCGCCGCGCCAGGTCGCCCCGTGGGCCTGAGCCGCGTCTTCGATCAAGACGAGGCGGTGTTTGGCGGCGATAGCGCGCAGCGCATCCATGTCGGCGGGCTCGCCGGCGATATGCACCGGCAGAATGGCACGGGTGCGGGGGGTGATCATGCGCTCCACTTGAGCAGGATCGATGTTCCAGGTGTTTGGCAGGACATCGGCGAAGCGCGGTATCGCCCCCAGTAGCAGGCAGGCGCTGGCCGTTGCGATAAAGGTGTAGGGTGTGGTGATGACCTCGTCGCCCCAGTCGACACTCGCGGCTCGCAGGGCTATCTCCAGCGCTGCACTGCCGTTGGTGCAGGCAATGCCATGGCGTGCCTCGTGGTAGTCCGCGAATTCGCGTTCCAGCGCCTGTACCTGCGTGCCGGGCGGCGCCCACCAGGTACCCGATCGGAGTGTCTCCGCCAGAGCCTTTTCCTCGCGCTCATCCCACACGGGCCATGCCGGCCAGGGCCTGGTGCGCACCGGAGTGCCGCCATCGATTGCCAGGCGTGTATTCAAGGCGCTAGCCACTCTTGTTTGCTTTCCTACAGGAGCGTTCCCAGGTCGGTGCTGGCATCCGCCAGCGCCGTCTCGATGGTCTGCACCTGTGTTCGGGCAGAGATCAAGGCCTGCGTCGGTTCCCGCTCGGCGTCGGGCAGGCCGATGGCCAGCGCTCCCGCGATTCTGCCAGCGCGTATATGCCAGTAGGTCACAGCATCGCCCAGTAGCGAGCCGCGGGTGATCACGCGGTCGGGTCGGTTGAGGTGGCCCCAAGCCTCAAAGCTCAGCTCCAGGATGTCGGAGAAAAAGTAGGGCAGCGTATCGTAGGTCTCACCGGCGCCTGCCATGTTGCGACCGGCGCGGTAACCCTGGTTGTAGGCCACATCCCAGTGTTCCACACGCGTGCGCTCACCGCTCGTTGGATCTGGCCACGCAGCGATGTCGCCCGCGGCGTAGATGTGCGGATCGCTGGTGCGCAGATGCTCATCGACGACCACGCCACTACGATCGGTGAGGTCCAGTTCCGCTTCGCGGGCGAT